>JAABUS010000049.1_pt1 | contig 255002 bp, 242 predicted proteins | sample 5560161 | NCBI WGS metagenome assembly JAABUS01 (sample SAMN10711885, study PRJNA513376) | rock metagenome | isolation source: Antarctica rocks | place: Antarctica: Victoria Land, Trio Nunatak nord | collected 2016-01-04
CCTGCTGCCGATCTACCAGGCCGCCGGGATCCAGTACGGCGTGCGTTGGGAGGTGCTCGCGGCGATCAACGAGATCGAGACCGACTACGGCCGCAACCTGAACGTCTCGTCGGCCGGCGCGCTCGGCTGGATGCAGTTCATGCCCGCGACCTGGAAGGCCTACGGAGTCGACGCCAACGACGACGGCCAGAAGGACCCCTACAACCCGGTCGACGCAATCTTCGCGGCCGCGCGCTACCTCGACGCGTCGGGCGCCGGGAAGGACATCCGCGGAGCGATCTTCGCCTACAACCGCGCCGACTGGTACGTCGACTCCGTGCTCATGCGGGCGCGCATGATCGCCGGCGTCCCGGAGGACGTCGTCGGCTCGCTCACCGGCCTGACCGAAGGCCGCTTCCCCGTATACGCCCGCGCTCGCTATGCCGACGACCTCGCCGAGGACGGCGGCACCAAGAGGGTCTCGGTGGGCGAGAACGCCGCCAACCTGATCGAGGACGACGAGAGCCGCCGCGGCATCCGGATCTTTGCCCGGAAGGGGGCGCCGGTGGTCGCCGTGGGCGACGGGGTGGTCAAGAAGATGGGCGTGTCAGACCAGCTCGGGCGCTACCTCGTGCTCCAGGACGTCTACGGCAACCGCTTCACCTACTCGAACCTCGGCTCGCTGGCGCGCCTGCATCCGGTGCCCAAGGGCGACGCAGCCGGCCGCGACCTCAATATGGCCGACGCCACGTCTGCCCGCGATCCGCGCCCCACGGCTGCGGCGTCGGCCGGGCGCCAGCCCGACGACTCCTCACGCACGGACTCGGGCGCCGCCCCCGGCTCTGGCAAGAAGCTGCGCCTGTTCGCCCACCCGCAGCGCCCGCGCTCGCAGCGGGCGGGCGGCCTGATGCAGCTGCTCGACGCGGGCGTCAGCAGCGACGACACGGGCCTCGAGCCCGTCGCCTCCCTGGGCGGCTGGGAGCGCTTTCGCAACTACTTCTCGCGTCCGCTCAACTTCGATCCCGAGACCATGGGTCTCGAGCGCCTGCGCCCCGGAGCGCGCGTCATCGGCGGAACCATCCTCGGCAAGCTGGGGGCCCCCCGCCAGGGCATTGGCTCCCACCTCTACTTCGGGATCCGCCCCGCCGGCCGCGGTGCTCCGCTGATCGACCCCAAGCCCATCCTCGACGGCTGGAAGCTGCTCGAGTCGACCGCCATCTACCGCGCTTCGGGCCGCAACGCCCTCTATGGCGACGGCGGCTTCTCGATCGGACAGATCCTGCTTCTCCCCAAGCCGCTGCTGGAACGGCGAGTGCTGGCCGACGAGCGCATCCAGATCTACGGCTGCGGACGCGCCGACATCGCCTCGCACCAGATCGACCGCCGCGTGCTGGCCACGCTGGCCTACCTCTCGGAGTCCGGGCTGCGGCCGACCGTCAGCTCGCTCAAGTGCGGGCACGGCTTCCTGACCGCCAGCGGCAACGTGTCCCACCACTCCTCGGGTAACGCCGTCGACATCTCGGCGGTCAACGGAGTGCCGATCCTCGGCAATCAGGAGAAGGGCGGAATCACCGAGCAGACCGTTCGCCGCCTGATGAGCCTCCAGGGCACGCTCGCGGCCGACCAGATCATCTCGCTGCTCGACCTCGGCGGCGCCACGCTCGCGATGGGCGACCACGCCGACCACATCCACCTCGGCTTCCGCCCCATGTTCGGCAGCAACGAGAAGCTCGGGCAGCAGGCCCAGGCTGTGCTCCAGCCCGGTCAGTGGTCCGACCTCCTCTCGCGCCTGCGGGAGATCGACAACCCCGTGGTGCCGCACCGCGTCTCGCGCTTCGCCATCCCCGCCAAGGACGCGAGCGACGCCCCCGCCGGCGACTGAGTCGGAGCGCCGCTACCGCGGCGGCATGCGCAGCGCCCCGTCGAGCCGGATCGCCTCTCCGTTCAGCATCTGGTTCTCGGCGATGTGGCACGCCAGCGCGGCGTACTCCTCGGGCGCGCCGAGGCGCGGCGGGAAGGGAACCTGCTTGCCGAGTGCGTCGCGTGCGGCCTCGGGGAGCGCCGCCAGCAGCGGCGTGTCGAAGGTGCCCGGCGCGATCGTGCACACACGGATGCCGCTGCGCGCGAGGTCGCGTGCCGCGGGGAGGGTCAGGGCCACCACCCCTCCCTTGGACGCCGCGTAGGCCGTCTGGCCCATCTGGCCGTCGTAGGCCGCGATCGACGCCGTCATCACCACGGCCCCGCGCTCGCCGCCCTCGTCCGGCTCGCCTGCGGCCATCGCCGCGGCGGCGAGACGCAGCACGTTGAAGGTGCCGATCAGGTTCACGCGCACGACCGTCTCGAACGGCGCGATCTGTGCCGGCCCATCGCGGCCGACCACCTTCTCGGCCCAGCCGATCCCCGCGCACGAGACGGCGAGGCGCAGCGACCCGCCGAGCTCCGCCACCGCGCGCTCCACAGCGGCAGCCACCTCTGCTTCCTCGGTCACGTCGGCACGCAGGCCCAGCGCCGCCTCGCCCAGCTCGGCGGCCAGGGCCTCGGCCCGCTCGCCGTCGCGATCCACGATCGCCACGCGGGCGCCGCGCTCGACGAGCAGCCTGGCCGTGGCGGCGCCGAGTCCCGACGCGCCGCCGGACACGAGCGCCGTCGCTCCCTCGAGCCTCACGCGGCGGGAAGCCCTTGCGCCGGGGTGGGCTCGGTCGCGGCGCCGCGCGCCGGGGCCAGCGACTCCACGAGCGGCCCGTAGATGTCGGCTGTGGCCGGCGTCCCCGGCGGTACCAGCGGTATGGGCAGAAGCACCGGGGTGGTGATGCCGCCGTCCCGGTAGGCCTCGAGCCGCGCGCGTTGCGCCGCGGCATCGCCGAGGATGAAGATGTCCTCGATCAGCTCGCGCGGCGCCACCTCGACGGCGCGCGCCCGATCGCGCGCCCGCCACGCCTCCACGAGCGGATCGATGGCCTCGCCGTAGCCGAGCCAGCGGAAGAACTGCTCGTACACCGGCACGGTGGCGTAGGCGGCGAACATCCAGCTCGCGAGCGCGAACGCCTGGTCGGGGTCGCCCTGGATGCAGAAGAAGCGGCAGAGCACGTCGGTGGAGCCCTCCTCCTTGCCGGCCTCGCGCTCGCCGGCACGGATGCCCGCCATCACCTTCGGCAGCGACGCGAGCGGCAGGAAGTTGACGAAGGCGCCGTCGCCGAGCTCGCCCGCGGTGGCCAGCATCCGCTCGCGCAGCGCGGCGATGTAGATCGGCACGGGGGCTGGCGGCGGCTGCTCGAGCTTGAAGCCGCCCTCGCCGGCACGCTCCCCCGCGAGCGCCGCGCGCAGGAAGGCAACCGTCTCGCGCACGCGCGTACGCGGGCGCTCGAAGGGAATGCCGTTCCAGCGCTCGACGATCACGTTGGACGACGACCCGATGCCCAGGCAGAAGCGCCCGTTGCTCGCGTTCTGGAGCGCCGCCGCGTGCTGGGCCAGTACCGCGGGCCCGCGGGTGAACACGTTCACCACGCCGGTGCCCAGGCGCATGCGCCCGGTCCAGGCCGCGGTCAGCACCAGCGAGGTGAAGCCGTCGTGCCCGCCGGTCTCGCCCGACCACGCGTCGGTGTAGCCCGCGGCCTCGGCCGCCCTCACGATCGGCTCGTGCTCGGGCAGAGTGAGCCCCGGAAGCTCGAGGGATAGGGCCCAGCGGCCGGACATCGCGGGGGTGAATCTAGATGATCGATTCACCCCGGGTGGTGGCCCGCGCGCTGCGATCCGCGGCAGTGTTAGGTAGGGTCCGGCCCGGTGGAGGAGAGGGTGCATCTCTTGCGGTCCCGGCCGGTGCCACTCGCACTGGTCCTGGCCGTCGTCGTGCCGATCGTCTTCGGCGTCATCACGGGGTTCGCCCTGGGCATCAACGAGATCGCCTACTTGGTGCTCTCGCTGCTCGGCATCGCCGGCGGGTACTTCGCCGGCTATGAGCACGACGGGCCGGGCGAGGGCGCGTTGCGCGGTCTCGTGGGCGGGTCGCTCTTCGGCGGCTTCATCCTCCTGACCAACGACCTCATTGGCGAGGAGCCGAAGGCCGAGCTGCCCGACCCCAAGATCCTGCTGCTGGTGCTCACCACGGGGCTCGGCGTGATCCTGGGAGCCCTGGGAGGTCGGCGACGCGCCAAGGACATCCACGAGCCCCCCGAGGCCGAGGAGGAGAAGCCCGTCTTCTCCCTGCGGCGGTTGAAGCTGTCCGAGTTCGTGGGCTTCTTGGGCGCCGGAGTGCTGCTCGCGTCGCTGTTCATGCCGTGGTTCGGCACGAGCGAGACCAACGAGAACTCGACGCTCTGCGGGAAGAGCGGCGGCGACATGTGCAGCGCGTGGGAGACCTTCGCCCTGCTCGACTACCTGCTGCTCGCCGCGTGCATCGCCCCGTTCGTGCTGGCCTACATCCTCGTCCGGGGTTTCAAGCTCACGTGGCGTCCCGGCGAGGTGACGATGATCGTCGGGATGATCGCCTTCGCGCTGGTGCTGTTGAACGGCATCATCTTCGGCCGTCCGGGCGAGCGCAGCGTGGAGATCAGCCTCGAGTACGGCTACCTCGTCGCCCTCGTGGGCGCCTTCGCCATCACCATGGGTGGGCTCGTCCGGCAGGCCCAGGGCGGCCGCGGGCGCAAGCCGCCCGGCAGCATCTAGCAGTGGGCTCACCCGAGCCGGTGGCGGCTTCCACCGCCACCCAGGCCCCGGACCGCAACCTCGCACTCGAGCTCGTGCGCGTGACCGAGTACGGGGCGCTCGCCGCGGCCCGCTGGGTGGGCCTTGGCGAGAAGGAGGCGGCGGATCAGGCAGCGGTGGACGCCATGCGGCTGATGCTCGACAGCGTGCGCATGGACGGCACGGTGGTGATCGGGGAGGGGGAGAAGGACGAGGCGCCCATGCTCTACAACGGCGAGCGCATCGGCGACGGCTCGCCGCCCGAGGTGGACATCGCCGTCGACCCCCTCGAGGGCACCACGCTGGCCGCCGAGGGATCGCCGCGGGCGCTCTCGGTCATCGCTCTCTCCGGCCGTGGGCGCATGTTCGACCCCGGCCCGTGCGTGTACATGGAGAAGATCGCCGCCGCCGACGAGTACGCGCACCTTCTCGACCTCGACCGTCCGCTCGGTGAGACGCTCGCGCTCGTGGCCCGCGAGAAGGGCACGGGCGTCGACGAGGTCAACGTCATGATGCTCGACCGGCCGCGCCACGCGGACGCCGTCGAGGAGATCCGCCGCGCCGGCGGGCGCATCCGCTTCATCTCCCATGGGGACGTGTCGGCGGCTCTGCTGGCGGTTACCTCAGGCTCCCCCGTGGACATCCTGTGGGGCATCGGCGGCACTCCGGAGGGTGTTATCTCCGCGGCCGCAATCAAGTGCATGGGGGGCCAGATCCTCGGTCGCCTCTGGCCCCGCGACGACGGCGAGCGCGGAGCGGCGCTCGATGCCGGCTACGACCTCGAGGAGATACTCGACCGTGACCGGCTGATCGGCGGCGAGGACGTGTTCTTCGCCGCCACCGGGGTAACGGCGGGCGAGGTGTTGGACGGCGTGCATCTGGACCCTCGGGGGGCGACCACGGAGTCGCTCGTAATGCGCACCCGGTCGCGCACCGTGCGGTGGGTGAAGGCGCACCACGACCGCGCCAAGCTGCGCGAGATCAGCGACGAGCGCATCGGCTAGCGCAGGGCCGCGCGACGCCCGGCGCGCTCCGCCCGCTGCGCCTCGCGCAGCGCGCCCACTCGCGAGGGCGCGAAGTCGAGGTTGGCCAGCGAGCGCAGGAAGGCGTGGGTTACCACTACGTGGATGCGTAGCTGGGTTTCGCGATACAGGATGCGTCCGAGGCGGGAGAACCAGCCCCACCCGGCCAGCAGGGGGTAGAAGTTGGCCACCTCGGAGCTGACCGTGACCGTGGCCTCGTCCTGGGCGGTGCGCTCCGGGGTCGCTCGCGGCCTGCCCACCGAGATGCGCAGGTACCCGCGATCGCGACCGTCGGGAGCCACCAGCAGGCCACGATCTATGCGCCAGGTGACGGTGCCGCAGTCGGCCTCGGTCTCGTAGTCGGGGGCATGGAAGCGCAGCAGCACGAGCGGGCGTCCGAGCACGGCGATCTCGCGCGACTCGGGCGTGTACACCACCCGCAGGACGCCGAGCGTGATGCGGGTCAGGTAGCGCCAGTAGGTGCCGGCCAGCCGCTCCAGGTACTCGGGGGTCCACATGCGCTCGAGATCGTGGCGCGGCAGCGTGATCTCGGCCTCCTGCCTGGAGCCGACGCTGCCGTCGGGGGAGGACTTCGCCTCGGGCCCGTCCGGGCGCAGAGTCACGCGCGCCAGCGCGCGCCTCCGGCGCCGCGACAGCCGTCTTGGATCCCGAGGGCGCATCAGACGGCGGATTCCATCGAATAGCCAACGCTAGCGACGCCTCCCCGCCCCACTCGTGTCAACCGTATGGCGCGCTCAGGCGGGCAGCAACTCCACCTCGACCCGCTCGCCGGCGGCAATAGCACCCTCGCCGGCAGGCACGAGGGCGAACGCTCCGACATCCAGCATCGAGGTGAGCCGGTGCGAGCCCTGCTCTCCCGTGGGCTCGACGTGCCAGCCGTCGGACCGAGCGCTCAGACGGCAGCGCAGCACCTGCTCCCGCGCGGCGTTGCGGCTGAGCGGGGAGTCCGCGATGGCCCACGTCCTCGTGTCAGCCGGCTCGGCCCCCTGGAGCCTGCGCAGCGCCGGGCGCACGAAGAGGTGGAAGGTAACCATCGAGGAGACCGGGTTGCCCGGGAGGCCGAAGACGAGCGTCTCGCCCGCCGCGCCGAACCAGGTCGGCCTGCCGGGACGCAGCCGCACTCCCCAGAAGCGCTCGGCCACCCCGAGCTCCGCGAGTGCCGGCTTGACGTGATCGTGCGGGCCCACGGAGACGCCGCCCGAGACGCACACGACGTCCGCCACCTCGAGCGCGGCGCGCAGTGCCGCGAGCGTCGCCTCGGAGCTGTCGCCCGCGATGGCCTCGCTGACGACCCGTCCCCCGGCGGCGCGCGCCTGCGCGCCCAGCGCCACGGAGTTGGAGTTGTAGATCTGGCCCGGCAGCAGCTCGTGACCAGGCTCGCGTAGCTCGTCGCCGGTGGTCACCACGGCCACACGCGGCCGCCGCGCGCACGCCACTCCGCCCCGCCCGAGGGCGGTGAGTACGCCGAGGGCCGCGGGATCGAGTGTCGTCCCGGGGCTCAGCACCGTTGTCCCGGCCCGGAGATCCTCTCCGGCGCGGCGCACGTTGGCGCCCGCCTCGACGGCCGGACATCGCACGCACTCCGGCTCGACGGGCTCCGTGCGTTCCAGCGGCACCACGGCCTCGGCGCCTCTGGGGATGACAGCGCCCGTGGAGATGCGCATGGCCGTGGCGGGCTCGAGGGCCAACTCCGATGGCCGTCCCGCCCGGGACTCGCCGCGCACGGCAAGCGTGCGGGCCTCGCCGGCCACCAGCGCGTATCCGTCCATCGCCGACGAGTCGAACGGCGGCAGGTCGAGCGTGCTCACGACCATCTCGGCGAGCACCCGCCCAAGCGCCTCGCGGACCGGGACCGGCTCGGACTCCAGCGAACGCGCCGTGGCGAGGACGACGGCACGGGCCGCCGCCACGTCGATCGGACCGTCGCTCGAGCGACGGCTGGACGGGCCAGGTGGTTCGCGGGTCGTCAGCGCAGGGGAAGGACCCTGAGGGCGGTCGCCTCGCGCAACGCCTCCGGGGCCTCGACCGGATCGCCACGCCGACCCGCGGCGTGGTCGAGCCGCTCTTCGGCGGCCGCCAGCAGATCGTGCGCCGACGTGCCGTCATCCGGGCAGCAGGCGAGGCCCGCCTCGGCCAGGCGGCCCTCCTCCCCGATCAGGCGCCAGGCGGACACGCGCAGCCGGTCAACGGCCGCGCGGGCGCCGCCGGCGCTCGTGGCGGGGAGCACGACGGCAGTGGTGCCGTCCCCGGCGGCGAGCACCAGCTCAGCTTCGCCGGCGGCGTCCTCGAGGGCCGTCGCCCAGCGCTCGTGGGTCGGGCCCGGCGGGGGGGCCTGCCGCCCGAAGCGCCTGACCGTCGGGGAGTCCGCATCGTCGAGGGGCCGCGGACCGCTGGCCGGCGGAGAGTCCCCAGCCGTCGCCACCAGGGCGAGCGCGAAGGGCTCGCCGGTGAGCCGGTGGGTCTCGAGCAGAGCGTCGATTCGGCCCAGCAGCCCCCCGTCGGGAGGGGCGGCGGCGGCTGCCGCCGCTGCCGGAGCCGCCGGGTCGAGAGCCTCGAGCAGCAGTCGTGCGTCGGACATCCGCGCACCAAGCGGTCGCTCGCCGAGCTCCGCCAGGGAGGAGCGCTCCACAAGCATCGCCAGCCAGCGGCGCATCGCTGCCTCGTGCTCGGGACTCACCGACGCCGCGCTCACAGCTTCTGGTGCGGGAGGGGCGTGCACGGGCATATCAAAGCTCTTTTCGCGGACGGCTTGCCATCTCCTGCCGGGCTTTGTGCGCTGCTTGCGGCGTTTCCCGGTTCGCCACCGGAGCACCCGGAAGGTCGCTCCGCCCGCGCAACTAGCATCACGGGGCCGCCCGACCGGAAAGTCCCGTTGCCCGACCTTCAGGTTCGCCACCCCCTCCAGATGCTGGATGCTCCGCTGTCCCGGTTGGCGGGCGCGCCCGAGGAGCTGGTCAAGTCCTGGCTGCTGCGCCTCGTGCAGCGTGCCTCGCTCCAGGAGATCGAGCGCCTGCCCACGGACCGCATGGCCCGTGAGTTGCCGGAGATCGTCGCCGCCCTGCTTGGCAGCCTGAACTCCGAGCACGCCTCGAATGGGGCCCTCAGGACCGTGGCGGCCGAGCAGGCGGCGCGTATGGCCGACTTCCGGGCGAGCGCCGCCGCGTGCGGCGGTCCATCGGAGCTCGCCCGGGACGTCGCCGCGCTGCACTCCGTGATCCTCGGCGCGTTGGGACGTGAGCTCGGGGACCGTCAGCCCGAGGCCATGGTTGCGGCGGCCGAGCGCCTGGCCGAGCTGTTCGGAGCGGTGCAGGCCGCCGCGGTGGAAGAGCTCGTGAGGGATCGCTCGCGCGAGCTCGAGTGGCTCGCCAACACGGATGCGCTCACCGGCCTCTACAACGTGCGCTACCTGCGCCAGCACCTGCGCCATCTCGTCGGGGTCCAGGGGCGCTACGGGCATCCCTTCGCGGTCCTCGTGCTGGATGTCGACGGCCTGAAGCGCGTCAACGACGCCCACGGGCACGCCGCGGGAGACGAGCTGCTGATCGCGGTGGCATCCGCCATGCGGGAGACGGTGCGCAGCATCGACACCCCTGTTCGTATGGGTGGGGACGAGTTCTGCGTCCTGGCGCCGCATCAGACCGCGTCCCGGGCGCGTCAGCTCGGCGAGCGCCTCGCCGCGGCGGCCGAGCGACACCACAGCCCGATCGGCTCGCCGGTGGCCGTCTCCATCGGAGTCGTCTCCTGTCCGCAGCACTCGGTCGACCCCGAGCGGCTGCTCGAGCTGGCCGACGAGGCGATGTACCGAGCGAAGTCAGCGGGCACGGGCGTGTCGGTGGGCGAGCCGGACGGGACCGCCGTCTCAGGCGGGGAGCGCAACGGCCGCTGACTCAGGTCTCTTCCGCGGGCCTTCCCTCCGCGAAGCGCAGTGCGTTGATCACGGCTCCCCCCAGCAGGATCAGCGCGAGCGCGTAGAACCAGAGCAGCACGATCACGATGAACACGAGCGAGGTGCCGAGTCCGGCGATCGTGGATACGTTCGACAGGTAGAAGGGGAACGCGTAGTCGATCGCGCCGATCGCCACCGTGGCCATGGCCGCTCCCGGCCAGATGGCACGCCACGGCACCGAGCAGTTTGGCACCGTGCGGTAGATCAGCGCGAGGACCAGGAACAGCAGCACCCCGGCCGCGATCAGCGTCACCCCGATCACCAGGCCATGCACCTCGGAGAGCCCGAGAGGAAGGTCCTCGGTGCCCTTGACGAGGATGCTCTGCAGCGTCGGCACCGCCACGGTGGCCGCCATGAACAGCAGGACGACGCCGAGCATTGCCAGTGCGAAGCGCTTCTGCTGGAGCCATTTGCGGCAGGTCACGTGGTACAGCCGGCAGAAGGCGGTGTCGAGTGCGCCCCAGAACGAGGCCCCGATGTACACGCTGGCGAGCAGGGCGAGGAGCCCGAAGCTGGTCGAGGATCCGCGCACTCGAGAGAGGGTCTGGCTCAGCGTCGACTCGGCCGCGCTCGGGAAGATCTGCCGCAGGTCCTCGAGCACGCTCTTCTCGAGTTCCGCGCTCTGGAGTATCTGGCCGGCGATGAACAGGGCCACGAGGGCGAGAGGGAAGATCGAGAGCAGGAGGTTGTAGGCCACCATGCCGGCCAGGCCGGTCACGTTGTCCTCGTAGGCCTTGCGGTAGAAGGCGGCCACATAGCGCCCGGCCCGGACGAGGGGCGCCGCGCGCCGCCGCGCTCCTTGCGGGATAACGGCCAGGGCTCGCTCGCCGCTCCTCAGGGAAGGCACCTAGATGATTGAAGCAGTCATCTAACGGCGCGGAATCCGGCCGAGCAGCCCGCCGACGGCCCGCGACGCCACACCCAGCGCCGCCCCGGCCACCTGGCCTGCCGCTCGAACGGCTCCGCCCAGCGCCTCGCCCTCGGTCACCGTCCGGCCTCGCCCGTCGCTGCCGACCTCGGGCGTCGGGCTGGTCGGTGTCTGCCCGGCTCGCCGCGGGCTCCGCGTGGCCGCACGCGAGCGGGGCAGGCTGCCGAGAACGCTCGAATCGTCGCTCATGGAAGCGCTCGTCGCAACGGTACGTCGCCCATCGTGGTGGCTGAAGTCGGGGGTCTCAGGAGCGGATGCACGAGGTGTCGGGGTGTCGACGAAGCGCGCGCGACGCCGTCAGGGCCGCGTGGACTGACCTCAACATAGTCTCTACACTGAACCGGCATGTTTCGATGGGTCAGCTGCGCGCACTGCGGCCCACCACACGAGAGAATAGGACGGAATGTCAGTAGCTGAGCTTCAGGAGCTCGACGAGGTCAAGCTCCTCCTCACCAAGGGTCAGCAGGTCGGAGTGCTCACCTACGCAGAGGTCGCCACCGCGCTGGCTGAGGTGGACCTCGACGAGTCGGACATCGAAGACCTCCACGGCTTCCTCGAGAAGTCCGAGATCGAGCTGGTCGAAGAGGTGGATCCGGCTGTGAACGCGGCCCAGGAGGAGCGCGCGGTCGAGACGAAGGGGCGCAGGCGCCGGGCCAAGGCCCAGGTCGACCAGCTCAAGCCGGACATGACCACCGACTCCCTCCAGCTCTTCCTGAAGGACATCGGCAAGGTCAGGCTGCTCACAGCGGCCGAGGAGGTCGATTTGGCCCGCCGCATCGAGCGCGGGGATCTCGACGCCAAGCAGAAGATGGTCGAGTCGAACCTACGGCTCGTGGTGTCGATCGCCAAGAACTACCGCAACCAGGGCCTGCCCTTCCTCGACCTCATCCAGGAGGGCACACTCGGGCTGGTGCGGGCCGCGGAGAAGTTCGACTACCGCAAGGGCTTCAAGTTCTCCACCTACGCGACCTGGTGGATCCGGCAGGCCATAGCGCGCGCTCTCGCCGACAAGGCCCGCACGGTGCGCATTCCCGTGCACGTCGTGGAGAAGCTGAACAAGATCGGGCGCGCCGAGCGCAAGCTCGTCACCGAGCTCGGGCGCGAGCCCACCCCCGACGAGATCGCCGAGGTCACGGGCATCGACCCGGAGGAGGTTGACTCGATCAAGCGCTCGGCCCAGGCGCCGATTTCCCTTGAGAAGCCGGTTGGGGACGAGGAGGAGTCCGAGTTCGGCCAGTTCATCGCCGACGAGCGCGCGGAGTCGCCGTACGAGCGCGCGGCGGAGATCCTCACCAAAGAGGCTCTGCGCGAGGCGCTCGAGAACCTCTCCTACCGCGAGCGCCGCGTGCTCGAGCTTCGCTACGGGCTGGGCGGCGAGCATCCGCGCACGCTCGACGAGGTGGGCCGCACCTTCAACGTCACGCGCGAGCGCATACGCCAGATCGAGAACCAGTCGCTCAAGAAGCTGCAGTCCCTCGCGGAGGCCCAGAAGCTCCGCGAGGTGGCCTAACGGCCAGGCCCCCCTCAAGGCCGACCCCACCCCGTCCGATAGGAGGAGGGTGTTCGACCTTCATACGGCTCTCCAGCGCGTAGTCGAGGTGGGGGGCTCGGACCTCCACCTCAAGGTGCCCTCGGTCCCGCTGATCCGGGTGCACGGCAAGCTCGAGCCCATACCGGGCGTCGACACGCTGAAGCCCGACGACACCGAGCGGGTCTTTCGCCAGATGGCCACCGACCCGGCGCGGATGGAGGAGTTCAGCGCCGAGCACGAGGTCGACTTCTCCTACAGCGTCCCCGGCTACGGCCGCTTTCGCGTGAACGCCTTCATGCAGCGTGGGTCCATCTCGCTCGTGGCCCGTGCCATCCCCCACGAGGTTCGCTCCCTCGAGGAGCTCGGGCTGCCATCGGTCATCTCCCAGATCGCCGAGGAGGAGCGCGGCATCATCCTCGTGACCGGCACCACCGGCTCCGGCAAGTCGACGACCCTCGCCACGATCATCGACCACATCAACACCCGCGAGTCGAAGAACATCGTCACGGTCGAGGATCCGATCGAGTTCCTGCACCGCGACAAGCGATCGATCATCAACCAGCGCGAGGTAGGGCAGGACACGGGCTCGTTCAAGCGTGCGCTGCGGCGAGTGCTGCGACAGGACCCCGACGTGATCCTGATCGGCGAGATGCGCGACGAGGAGACGGTGAGCACCGCCCTGTCGGCGGCCGAGACCGGCCATCTCGTGCTCTCCACCCTGCACACGCTCGACGCCGCCGAGACCGTCAACCGGATCATCGACTTCTTCCCCCCGCACATGCACCAGCAGGCGCGTGCCATGCTTGCGAGCACCCTTCGAGGCGTCATCTCCCAGCGGCTCGTGCCCACCCCCGACGGTGACGGCCGCGTGGCCACCTGCGAGATCCTGCGCAGCACGGGCCGTGTGCGCGACATGATCGTCAAGCCGGAGGAGACGAACCGGCTGCCCGAGGCGATCGCCGAAGGTGAGTACTACGGGATGCAGACCTTCGACCAGGCCCTCATGCACCACGTGCGGGAAGGCCGCGTCGCGATGGTCGACGCCCTGAAGGCCGCCTCGCACCCGCACGACTTCAAGCTGCTGGTGGCTTCCGAGGGCCAGCGCTCGAACTCGGTCGAGCAGGTCTACGCCGCCTGAGCGGGCCGGCGGGTCCACCAACTCTGGATCGCCGCCCTTGACACCGGGGCTCTCGGCGCGGAGGGTATGGCCATACCCCCCGCGATCGCAAGGAGAGCCACCGATGCAGAGCACCCTCGGCGAGTTTCAGGAGACCGCCTCCCAGGAGGCATTCGCGCTTCAGAACTCCAAGCTTCTGAAGATCTCCCTCAACCAGATCACGATCCAGGCCAAGCTCGGCTCGATGGTGGCCTACCAGGGCGACGTGAAGTTCGAGCACGCGGGCGCCGGCGGAGTGAGCCGCTTCATCAAGAAGGCCGTCACGGGCGAGGGCACCCAGCTCATGAAGGCCGCCGGAACGGGCGAGCTCTTCCTCGCCGATACCGCGCAGGACATCCACCTGATCAAGCTGGAGAACGACCAGATCACGTGCAACGGCTCGAACGTGCTGGCCTTCGACGCCGGCATCGACTGGGACATCAAGAAGGTTGAGGGCGGCTTCGCCGGAGCGATGGCCGGCGGCCTCTACAACATGGCCCTCGCGGGCACCGGCTGGGTGGCGATCATCTCTGACGGCCCGCCGGTGCTGCTCAACACCGGTGAGGCGCCCACGTTCTGCGACCCGGCCGCAGCGATCACTTGGTCGAGCGGCGTGCAGACCCAGATCAAGACAGATGCCAACCTGAAGACGCTGATCGGCAGGGGCTCGGGCGAGACCATCCAGATGGGCTTCGTGGGCGCCGGCTGGGTGCTCGTGCAGCCGAGCGAGGGCCGCATCGCGGGGCCGACCGCGGGCAGCAGTGGCAGCGGAGGCGGTGGCCTGCTAGGGAACCTGGGCGGCTGAAGCTGGAGGCGGACAGCGGCGCTCCGGTCGCGGGCGCCAGCACGGCCGGCAACGTGCAGGCGGTGCCCGCTGCCGGCGCCGCTGACCGGCCGGCGCGCACTTCCCTCGCCGGCCGGCCGGCGCACCCTGCTTCATTAAGTGAAGTAGCAGGTAGACTTCGGTTCGATATGACGGTCGCGACCGCCGAGACCTGCCCCGTATGCGCCACCGCAGAGCTCGTCTGCGCCAAGTGGACGATCCTGCTCGTACGTGATCTCGCCGCCGGGCGCAGCCGCTTCTGCGAGCTCGAGCGCTCGCTGGCCGGCATCAGCCCGCGCACGCTGTCGCTGCGGCTGCGGGCCCTCGAGGATCACGGCATAGTCGAGCGGCGGACCCTTCCGGAGGTGCCACCGCGCGTGGAGTACGCCCTCACGTCGAAGGGGCTCGCCCTCCTGCCGATCATCGACGACATGCGCCGCTTCGGGACCGAGTGGCTGTGCGGGGAACCGGCCAGCGCCGAGCCCTCCGCCGCGCTGGCCGGCGCCCCGGCCTGAGCGCCGCGTGGCAAACCGCTCAGCGGATTGACACGAGAGCCGCGTCGGCGAGCGAGCGAGCACTTCTTGCTGACCCCTTCATTACGAGATTGGCCTGCCGATCTCGGGGAGTCTGCTCCTGTCCAACAAAGTCCCTGCAAAGCGCAAGGCTTTGCAGAATGGACATGACGGCAGTGTACCTGACGAAACGCCGTTCCGGACCCAGTAGCGGACCCAGTGTGGCGTCGGCGTACGCATTCCGCGGGAGACTCCAGAGGTGCCCAGCGCGCCCCGACACCCGCGCGCCCGCGTTGCAGCGAGCACCACTAAGCAGGCTGGCCAGAGTGCGGCTCGACACGCGTTCGGATTCCTCGACGAGACCGGGACAATCCACGGGCCGCGCGATCCGTTCTTCGCCGTCGGCTTGCTTCTGTGCCGCGGCCGCCTCGACACCCCACGCCCCCACCTCTCGATCGAGGTGCTGCGCGGGCCCCGTACCCTGCCGCACCGCTCGCCAGGTCATGCGCTCCTACTGGACGGCACCGCGCTCGCGCTGCGCCGGGAGCCACTGCTACCTGCGCATCCGCGGCTGGGACTGCATAGCCGGCTCCGCCGGCTAGCCCCAGGCGGCCGAGTGCACGCGCGGCCGACGCACGCTCCGCGCCTACGTCGCCGACGTCTTGAGCAGATCCGTCAGTTACCAAGGCATGCGGCCCGTGGTTGCACCATCGCGGCGGTGATCACGACTATCTCGCGTCGCCGTGGCGTTGGCGCGGGTCGCCAGTGCTACAGGCGCATCAGCGACTGGGATTGGCCGGACCGCACCCACGAACGCGGTACACCGAGGAATGCTGCGCGGCCGGCGCCTCAGTCGCTGCTACCCGTCGCGCCTGACGTACTGCAACGCCGGGCTGCTCCGGTGAGGGCGGGGGCGGCGACGACCCCGACCCTCACCGGGTGCTCGCGGTTCGCCAGCCCCAGAGCATGCCGAGCCCGAGTTGCTCGTCGCGGTGCACGCGCTGCACCGTGAAGCCCGCTCCACACAGCAGCCGTTCGGCTTCCTCGTGCGGATCAGCGTTCGGAAGGTCGTGGTATTCGAGGACTATCGCCCGCAACTCGCTGGCGCGTAGCCGCGGGTCGCTGAGGATTTCCCACTCCGCACCCTCGATGTCCATCTTCAGGAGATGCGCCTGACTGAGGTCGTCGAAGGCATCTAGCATTGGGACAGTGATGATGCCGTCCTCATCGCGTTCGTCGGGGCGAGCCTGGCGCGAGTAGGACTCCATGCCTGGGCGGAATCGCACTTCGCCGGATCTAGTGGCCGCGAACGCTGCGATGAACCGCCAGCGGTCCTGCGCTCCGTTGAGCGCGATGCATCGCTCGAGGAGTTTTACGTTCTCGGGGTCCGGCTCATATGCAGTCAGCGTTGCTGCGGGCCAGCGACTGAGCGCACGCACACCGAACAGCCCGATGTTTGCGCCTAGGTCGACTATGCGGGGCTCGGAAATCCTGGCCATGAGCTCCACGACCGGTGCCGGCGGGCGATATGCGTCGGCGACGATCAACTCGTGGAAGATCTCCAGATCCCGGGTTCGGTGCCTGAGGACGATCCGAGCGCGTGTGCCGCGAACCCGATAGGCCGCTACGTGCCCCTGGCGTCCCAGCGTTTCACGAGCACAAAAACGCAGCGACTCGCGCACTATCCGGCTGCGGTAGATCGCGATAGTTGCCGGAGTCTTGAGCCAGCGGCGCACGGCGCGCCAGCGCGCCGGTTCTGTATTGGCGCCTGGGCGTGCGGCATCCGGTATTTTCCTGGCGGACGGGCTCAACGGGGACGTGGACACAGGGGGTAGCAGCGTGGCACGGAACGACCACGCGATGCAGGCGCGAGGGCGTCGCATTGTCTGTGTGGCGCTCGCACTCGCGACCGCTATCTTCACGCAGGTAGCGGTTGGAAACGCTCGAGCGGCGACCGGATGCGTCTTCTTGGCCTGCAGGAGTGCCCACCTCCGCCGCCGCCTCCGCCATCGCCGGATCCGGGGGGCAACGAGAGTACGAACGTCGCTGTCCCTCCCCCAGCGGGAAAGCAGCTCGGGTTCAACAGCACGCTCTGGGAGCACGTCGCGAACGCGAACGAAGCTTCCTACGAGCATGCGTTGGGAGCGACGGTGCAGCACCGGCCAGAACGCCTCGGCGGTCAGCGAGGGCTCGGCCTGCTCGATCCGCACCGGCACGGTCGAGACCGGTGTCGCCGTCGGCTCGCGCGTCTGCTCGAAGACCAGGCGCGCGCGCTCGAAGTCGGCCTCCTCGGGAGAGCCGCAGGCGATCCGCCGCCGGGCGCCGTCGGAATCGAAGTAGCGGACGCTGTAGCTGTCGGTCGTCGAGCCGTCGGCGCAGCGATGCGAGCGCCGCTCGATCGTCGGCTCGCGATGCCTACGAGCCATGACCGAACAACCACGCGTCGAGGTCCGACGTGCGGATCCGCCAGCCGCCCCGTGCACCGCGGTCGCCGGGCACACGGCCGGCGCGCAGCGCGCCACCGTCGATCGCCCGGCGGATCGTGCGCTCGCAACAGCGGACGCGTCGAGCGGCCTCGGCGATCGTCAGGTACTCGACGGTGAAGCGCGGGCTGGCCTGCGCGATGGGGAGCTCGAGCTGGGTGATCACACCCACAAGGGCGCGACGGACCCCAGGACCCCCGCCCACGGTCCTGCTTTGCCCCTCCGTGAGGGGGGCAAGGCAGGATTGTGGCCGCAATCGATCGCCGCGCGGGGTTCGCACCGCGCGGGTCCGGTTGCAGGACCAGACCGGCGCGCGGCGAAATCGCCGCCATGCGGAATCGGCAGCTGCACGACGCCCTCCGTGACTTCGCGCTCGAGGCGGCGTCGTACCTCACCGGTGAGCTTCGGTCCGGAGCGGAGATCGGCTTCGACCTCGACGAGGAGCCCGGGTCGGGCTCGGTCCTCTACCACTACCGGCCGCTCACCGAGGAGTTCATCGCCGAGCGCTGGCCGGCGCTCGCAACCCTGCCCGGCTGCCGCCGAGCCGCCGCCGCGCTCGGATCGGGCGCAGACGACTACCTCCGGCTGAAGGGCCTTCCGGGCACCGACGCCGAGCCCGCGCTGCAGGCCATGCTCGAACGCCTCTACGACGGCCACACCGAGCTTGCGTTCCCGGAGGATCGGTTCGAGCGCGTCTACGCCGAGGTCGAGCGGATGCTCTACGAGGACACCCACGCCACCACTGTCATCGCCGCTCTGCATGGGCTCGCCCTCGGTGGCCAGGAGCGCGTGGAGGTGGCCGACGGGCTGGCGCTCGTCGCGGCCTCGGAGCTCGATCCGCCGCCGGAGGCGATTCGGCCGCACCCGGTCGGTGGTGTCGAGCTCCGCCCGACGGTCATGGCCGTGCTCACCCGCGGCGTGGCGGCAGGGGAGCAGTTGCCCTTCGAGGAGGCCGGCGAGCGGTTCGCCGCCCTCGTCCGGGCCCTGCGCCTGTTCCGGCCCGGGGGCGTCGCCCTCGGAGCGGCCGCCTACGCGCGCGTGGACGAGGGCCCCTGGCGCTCGGCGCCACTCGCCCCTGCGGGATGCTCGCGGGGAGACGAGCTGCGGCTGGAGGCGGCCGAGGGAGACGAGTTGCGCGAGCTCGTGGAGCAGCTCGACGGCCCACGCCGCGCCGGAGCCATCGGCTGGGCCATGGCCAGGTTCCAGATGGGAGCCGAGCGGGAGCTGCACACCGAGGCGCTGTCGGACTACCTGCTCGCCCTGCGCGCCCTGCTCGACGGGGGCGACGCGGTCGGCCGGGCCAGCCTCTCGCTGCGCCTGGCCGCCCTGTGCGCGGAGGAGCCCGACCGGCGGGCGGTGGCCCGGAGGGTCGAGGCCGCGTTCGCGCTCGAGCGCTTCGTGATCGGCGGCGGGAGCGAGGACGGCTACCTCGAGACGATCGGCTCGGAGACCCCGGCGGCCCTTGCCGCCGAGCTCGAGGACCACCTGCGCGCGCTGCTGCGCGACGTTCTCTGCGGCTACCTCGATCCCCAACTGAAGGCCGCCGCCGACGACGTGCTGCTCACGAGCTCGGAGCCGGTGGAGATCCGGGCGCGGGATCTACGGGTGGACGGTGGACGGGGGACGGGGGACGGCGGGCGGAGTGACGAGGCGGAGCGCGCCGAGGCGACCGTTGCGGACCCGCAGGACTTCGAGGAGGCGGCGCCGGCCGACGATGCTTACGCGCCCGCGGTCACGCCCTCGCTGGACTGGGACTTCGAGGAGGACCCGGGGAGCTACTCGGCGCCGATCTGAGCGACGCTCAAGCGGGCCCCTCAGGCTCGCAGCTCCTGAATCCGCTGCAGGATCAGGAAAGCCGCCAGCGCGATCAGGCTGCCGACCAGCACGTACTTCCCGAAGTGGAGGAGCAGGATCACGCTCGCCACGAGCGCGAGGATCACCGCGACCCGGTTGACCGTCCGCACGAACGTGGCGCGCAGGATCGACTCGCCCAGCACGAGCGCGATCAGGAGCACGGCCACGCCCGCCAGCGCGTCACCGGGCGCGAGCAGGATCAGGGCCACCAGGCCGACCAGCAGGAGGCTGAGGCTGAAGGCGGCGAAGAGCTCCGCCACGCGGGTGAAGCGCATCTCCGCGGGCGGCACGGGCTGGGCGGCCTCACGGATGTGGGCGCCGGGATCGTCGCGTTGCCCGGCCCGCATGCGCTCGAGCCGCCGCGTGAGCCCCTCGAGCACGGCCTCGTTCTCGGAGCGCTCGCGTCGCAGCGCCCTGACCCGGGCGGCCAGCTCGGCGGTGTGGATCTCCAGCCGCGCGTGCTGTACGGCGAGGTGCGGGTTGCCCTCCATGCTCTCGAGCCGGATCCCGACCTGCTGGAGCGTCGCGGCCTCCTTCGGGATCAGGGCGTCGAGCTCCTTTTGTCGCGCCGACAGCGCCTCGACCTCCGCCGACAGCAACTCGAGCTCGACCGGCGGCGGGGGCACCCTGTCGAGCCCGGCGAAGCCGAGCGGATCGAACCACGACGGCCTGGGTGAGCCGTCGCGGTTGTACATGGGGCCGCCCGGAGCGTTCTCTCCGGAGATCGGGTCCTGGGCGTAGAACCCCCACAGTCCCCGATACGCCGCGGCCCACGGTGTCGCCTCGGAGATCTGGTTCGGCGTCCACTCCCTCTCCTGACCTGGGCCGACGCTCAGGCCGTCCCCCCGGGCGAAGTCGATGAAGGGTGCGCGAAAGGGGCGGTTCGTGCCGCCGCCCTGGCCGAGCGTGTCGCGCCAGAACTTCGCCACCACGTCGAGCGCCTGCCGGGCGCGCTTGGGAATCGGCAGCGGTACCTCCGCCTGGTACTCCCCGGCCTTGAAGTAGGAGGCGTGCGAACCGGCTCCCGCGTACACGACCGGGTGCATGCCCTCCAGTGTCAGCTCGTGGCGATCATCGAAGCGTCGCCGGAGGTCGGCGCCGTGGAAGTCATGTGAGGCGTAGGCCACCCATTCGGGCCTGAGGGAACCGTCCTGCTCGTACAGGTACACGGTCACGAGCTCCCAGTCGGACTCGTGGTCGTTCACGCCGTAGAAGCCCGAGCGCCAGTTGTTGTAGGCGAAGAAGAACCAGTATTGGCAGATCGTCCAGCCGCCCTGGCGCACGACCCGCCCGTGGTAGACGTACCGCTCCTCGCGCTTCTGCATCTCGGCGTACTCGAGCGCGGCGGCGGCCGCTGTGGCCTTGGGCACGCGACCGCGCAGGAGGAGCGTGGCCGAGAACAGCGCGTCGATCAGGCGCGGAAGCAGGCCGCCTCGCGCAAGGCGGCCCAGGCCGGCCCGGAAGCGGTGGGTCTGCGCGCGCCTGAGTCGCTGGAGGCCGGCCAGCGCGCGGGCGCTCTCCTCGATGCTCAGGGGGTGCACGAAGCGCAGGTAGAACACCGAGCCGAAGCGCGCCGGTCGGGCCTCCGTCAGCTTCTCCATCGTCAGCTCCCGCTCCGGCACCACCTGCTCGTCGCGGTCGTCGGGGTGGTAGAGCCAGAGGCCGCAGGCGCGCACGTAGCGCTCCACGTCCATCGGGAAGAACTGCTCGCCGCCCGTGAAGCGCACGACAGGCTCGAACTCCCGCAGGAGCGCGAGGTCAGTGGCTGCCGACTGGCTTGCGAGTTCGTCTGGTGGGCTGGACATTCCCTGTATGCCTGACCCCGAAGGCGATCTGCACGTCGGCCGGGCTCAGGGCAAGCACCGCGAAGGTGTTGATCGCCATGCTCGCGTAGTTCGGATCCTCGAAGAAGAGGTAGCGCAGGATCTGGTTCGTCAGGCCGACGACGGCCCAGATCATGAACGCCGCCCACCCCCAGGAGCGCGTCAGGAACGCCCCGACGGCCGCGGAGAGCGCGCCTATGCCGAGGCCGATGTGGAAGGCGCCGTCGATGATCTGTTCGTTTCCGCCCTCGCGCACGGCGAGGACGCCCACCGTCAGGCTGTAGACGCATAGGGCGAGGGCCAGCAGCGCGACCAACGTGACGGCGACCGGCCGCTTTCGCTTCTCCGCGTGAGCGCTTCGAAGGCCCATCAGGCGCTCGCGAAGAGATGATCGTTCATCACGGCGAGCCCCGCGATGTCGTGCACGTCGTCGTCGAGGTAGGGGACGATGATCAGCGGCTCGCCGTCGAGCTCCGCCGCCAAGCGGGTCACGTTCTCCTGGTCGCGCTCGGACAGGGCGCGGTAGTCCTCGAAGTTGCGCGCCACCCGCTGGGCGAGCGCGTCATCGAGAAGCCCCCCGAGGTGCTCGCCGAGGGCGCCGTCGGCGCTGCCCGAGCCCGCCTCGGTGTGCATGCGATTCACCACCACGCCGCCGAACGGCATGTTGCGCTCGCGCAGCCGCCGGTTGAAGAACACCGCCTCATCGATCGAGTCACGCTGTGGGGAGGTCACGAGGACGAACGTGCTGCGCGGGTCCGACAGCAGCTTCGAGACGCGCACCGCACGCTCGTTGAAGCCCTCGGCCAGGTCGCCGAAGGCCTGAAAGAACTCGGACAGGTCCTGCAGGAGGTCCACGCCGGTCACGCGCTTGAGCGCCGCGAACAGCATTCCGGTTCCCCGCCCGAACAGCTTGAGGCCGGTCCGTCCCGGCTTCAGGAAGAACTGCAGCGAGCGCGAGTCGAGGAACTTCGACAGCCGCTCCGGCGCGTCGAGGAAGTCGAGTGCGTTGCGGGTGGGCGGGGTGTCCAGCACCAGCAGGTCGTAGGTGCCCTCGGCGTGCAGCTCGTAGAGCTTCTCCATCGCCATGTACTCCTGCGAGCCGGCCACCGCGTTCGACAGCTCGCGGTAGATCCGGTTCTCCAGGATGCGATCCCGCGAGCGTGCGTCGGGCGCGTAGGACTCGACGAGGTCGTCGAAGGTGCGCTTGGCGTCGAGCATCATCGCCCACAGCTCGCCGCGCATCTCGAGGCCGGCGGCCTCGAAGCGCTCGGCCCCCACCTGCGTCGCCTCGTTGCCGAGCTCCGACAGCCCGAGCGAGTTGGCGAGACGCTTGGCCGGGTCGATCGTGAGCACCGCACAGCGCTTCCCGCGCGCTGCCATGCCCATGGCGATGGCGGCCGAGGTCGTCGTCTTCCCGACCCCGCCGGCGCCCGCGCAGACGCAAATCTCCTTGCCCTGGAGGATCCGATCGAGAGCAGCGCTCACGAGCCCGCCTCAACGGCTCCGCAGAACCAGGCCAACTGCCAACTGCCACCTGCCACCTGCCGTACCGCGAACCGCTTCATAGCTTTTTTTCCAGCTCACGCGACAACCGCTCGAAATCGTCGAAGTCGAGCTCCGGCTCGAACAGGAACGGAAGCGTGGCCACCTGATCGCCGGCCTCGCGGCGCAGGCGGCGCAGCTGGACGCGCTGCGCGCGGGCGCGGTGGTGCTCGGACAGGGCGGCTCGCAGGGCGTCGGCGGATCCGTCGGCCGCCGCGGCCTGGGCGGCGGCGATCCGCTCGGCCTCGGCACCGTTGAAGCGCTCGGGGTAGAGCCCGTTCACGACGATCGCGTCGAGCTTCATGCCCATGTCCTCGTCGAGCATCCTGCGGAAGTCGAGCGTCTCGTTCACCGGCATCTCCTCGGGGAGGGCGACCACCACCACGCCGGTCTGCTTCGGGTCGACGATGAAGGCGTGGATCTGATCTGCCTGGTTGCGAATCGGCCCGGTGCGGGCGATGTCCCTGAACGTGCGCGGCGTGCGCAGCATGCCCAGGCCGTGGCCCGTGGCCGGGGCGTCGACCACCACCAGGTCGTAGGGCGCGGCCTTCACCCACTTTCGTTCGAGCTGCGCGAGCTCCCAGATCTTGCCCATGGTCACCATCTCCCGCAGGCCCGGAGTCGCGGCCGCGAGGTACTGGAAGATCCGGTTCGAGAAGAGCACGCTGTAGAGGGCCTTCGAGCGGATCTGCACGCGCAGGTACTCCTCCTGGGCACGCTGGGGGTCGATCGATATCGCGTACAGGTTGGGGGCGATCTCCGACTCCTCGAAGCCCACCCCCTCGCGACGGAAGGCACGCGACATGCGCTCCTGCTGGGACACCTCGCACACGATCGTGCGCTTGCCCTGCCGCGCCGCCACGAGCCCAAGGGCCGCGGCGGCGGTCGTCTTGCCCACGCCGCCCTTGCCGGTGACGAAGATCATTCGCTTGTCGAGGAGCCCGGGCAAGGCGGAGAGGCTACCCGCGCGCTCGATTCAATCGTCGTTGCCAAACCGGCCAGCATCCTGCCCTGCACCCCCAGCAGGGTGCTAGGCAGGACAGCGCCGAGGTCGCCGCCCGGGGAGGCGGTCGCGGGAGACGCGGGGGAGGAGTCCGCCCCGGTGGTGCGAATAGTCACTTCGACATCGGGTCCGCGCCACCCGTACGGTGGCTGACCCTCTCCCCCCTGGATCAGGAGCTCCACGCAAATGGCAAAGGCCAAGGCCAAGGTGATCGCGTTCGCCAATCAGAAGGGCGGCGTGGCCAAGACGACGACGACGCTCAACCTGGCCGCGGCCTTCGTCGAGTCCGGCCACCGCGTGCTCTGCGTGGACATGGACCCGCAGGCCAATCTGACGATGAGCCAGGGCATCGACCCCGACTCGGTCGAGAAGTCGATGTACGACGTGCTCGTGCATCACATCCCGATCCAGGAGGTGATCCAGCGCCGCGAGGCCGACATCGCCTGCGCATCGATCGACCTGGCCGGGGCGGAGATCGCGATGTCCACCCAGATCGGCCGTGAGCGCTCCTTGGAGAAGGCTTTCGTCCCGATCAGGGACGACTACGACTTCATCTGCATCGACACCCCGCCGAGCCTCGGGCTGCTCACGATCAACGCCCTCACGGCCGCCGACAAGGTGATCGTCCCCGTTCAGTGCGAGTATCTGTCCATGCGGGGGCTGATGCAGCTCAACACCACGCTCACGATGATTCGCGAGAACCTCAATCCCAAGGTGCAGATCGAAGGGATCCTGCCGACGCTCGTCGACAGCCGGACGGTGCACGCCAAGGAGGCGATCGAGCTGCTCGAGGAGAACTTCGGCGACCGCGTGTTCGCCTCCCGCATCAACAAGACGGTGCGCTTCGCCGAGGCGCCCGTGAAGGGCATGTCGGTGCTGAAGTACGACCCGGACGGCAAGGCGGCCTACAGCTATCGCCAGCTGGCAAAGGAGGTCCTGGGCAATGGAAAGGGCTAAGCGAGCGAGCATGCGCGAGGGGCCGCTGGCCGACCTCTTCCGCCGGACCGAGGAGGGCGAGGACACGGCTCCCCGGGAGCCTGCGGCTGAGACGACGCCACAGGTGCGCTCGCCGGAGGAGCGTCTGCGCGACGTCTTCTCCGCCGACATCCCCGAGAACATCATGGACCCCACGGATGTGCCGTCGCGGCCGCGCTACGGGCGCGAGGAGCCGCGAGTACCGGTCGCGCCAGAGCCCACCCACAAGCCGGTGCTGCGCGTGATCGGCGTCGGTGGCGCGGGCGTTAACGCCGTGGACCGCATGGTCGAGGCCCAGGTCGAGGGCGTCGAGTTCATCGCGGTGAACAGCGACATGCAGTCGCTGCAGCGCTCGAGCGCGCACCAGACGATCCAGATCGGCAGCGACGCGACGCGCGGGCTCGGCGCGGGCTCGGACCCGGAGAAGGGCCGCCAGTCGGCGATGGAGGACTACGACCGCATCAAGGCGGCTTTGAAGGGCGCCGACATGGTCTTCGTGACCGCGGGGGCCGGGGGGGGCACCGGCACCGGTGCGGCCCCGGTGGTGGCCCGCATTGCCCGCGAGGTGGGCGCGCTGACCGTCGGCGTCGTGACCAAGCCGTTCAGCTTCGAGGGCGCGCGCCGCAGCGAGCAGGCCGAGACGGGCATCGACGAGCTGGCCCGCGAGGTGGACACGCTGATCGTGATCCCGAACGCACGGCTGCTCAGCGTGCTCGATCGCAAGACCTCGATGGTGGAGGCCTTCCGCATGGCCGACGACGTGCTGCGCCAGGGCGTGCAGGGCATCTCGGACCTGATCATGCTGCCCGGCCTGATCAACCTGGACTTCGCCGACGTGCGCACGATCATGTCGAAGGCCGGCACGGCGCTGCTCGGGATCGGGATGGGCTCCGGCGAGAACAGGGCCGTCGAAGCCGCTCAGCGGGCGGTGGCCTCGCCGCTGCTCGAGACGTCCGTGGAGGGCGCGCGCTCGATCCTGCTGTCGATCACCGCGGGGCGGGACCTGTCGCTGTGGGAGGTCAACGAGGCCGCGAAGACGGTGGCCGACGCCGCCCATCCGGACGCCAACATCATCTTCGGCGCGATGGTCGACGAGAACGTGGTCGACCAGGTGTGGGTCACCGTCGTGGCCACGGGCTACGGCGAGCCGGCGTCCGCTGCGGCGGAGCCGCAGTTCGTGCAGAGGCCGGCCCGTGTCGGTGGCTCGAGGAGCGTGGCGCAAGGGGCCCGTGACGCCGATCGCGAGCCGCGAGTGGTGAGGAGCCCGCGCTCGGGTGATGGATCGGTGGTCCCGGCGGACCTCGACATCCCGGAGTTCATTCCGCGGCGGTAGTCCGCGCGGCCGGACGCCTCGACGCGGCCGAGATGCGCGAAGTGGACGAGGCGCTCGCGCTCGTGCTGGGCCTCTGAGTCGGGCGACCCACCCGCCAGGCGGGCTGCTTCTGGTCGTGGCCGACCGCGTCGCACTCCGGGTACGCAGTTTCCGACTTGAGCATCCGCGGACTCCGAGACCTATGCAGTCGAGCGCTGTGGGGGTACGATTCGAACCCCGAAGCACGAGGGGAGCCAGATGTCACGCAGCGAGGCACAGCCGGCAGCACTGAGCGGCGCGGTCGGGCGCGATGGCGGCCGGCGGTCCCTGGCGTGAGCGAATCGTTCGCCGGCATCACCGTCCCCGAGGGCGAGCCCGGCGAGCTGCGCTCGGCGGGCCAGACCTTCGCCGGGATCTCGGGTGCACTCCAGGGCGTCTCCTCCGAGCTCGGTGCGCTGCCGGGGTTGCTGTCTGCCTGGCGGGGGCCCGCGAGCGTCAACTACAGTGGCTCGGCGCTGACCAACGAAACGGCGCTCGGCTCCGCCACCGAGGCAATGCAGAGCGCCTCGGTGGCAAGCAACCGCTACGCCGACCGGCTCGAAGAAGCGCAGGACGAGGCGCGCCGAGCGATCGAGCAGGCGCGGCTGGCGCAGGAGCGCATCGACCGCGCCCAGGCAGACATCGATGCCGCCCAGGGTCGCGCAGCCCTTGCCCGGGTGAACCTGGTGGCCGCATCGGGACGCGTGCTCGCGACCGGCCTGACGGGTCTTCCCTCGCTCGATGCGCTCGCCGACCAGGCGGCTGCCGAGCGCGGGATCGGCGAGGCCGAGGCCGACGAGGGGCGCGCCCGGCGCGAGCTGGAGCAGGCCGAGGAGGACCTCAAGCGCGCCCAGGAGCGCGGGCGCCGCGCGGAGGAGGACGCGCGCGACGCCGCCCAGGCAGTCGCCGGGGCCTTCGGCATGGCCGGCGCAAGCTCCCCGGCGATGGCGGCGTTCGGCGCGCCGGGGTCGGCCCTGGCGGGGGGCGGGGCCAGCCCCTTCGACGCCTGGGGGCGGATCACTCGGCTCGACCTCACCGTGGCGGACTTCGACCGTATGAGCACGCAGGAGCGACTCCACTGGATTCAGCAGTTTCAACGCCAGTACTCCGACGAGTACGAGATCGAGGGGTGGTTCAGAAACGTCGAGGGCATCCTCAACTTCGCCGAGGACAAGGAAACCATTCAGTCCGGGAACTGGTTCTCGCTCGTCGACGCCTCGATCCTTCACGGCGTCCAGGGCGGCATGGCCCTCGCGCGTGGCGAGGCGGTGACCAGCCCGAACCCCGGGGCGGCCAAATGGCAGGCGTTCTTCGAAGCACGCAAGGGCGGCGACCCGGCACGCGCGCTGCCGACGGACGCCGACAGCAAGCGTCTCTGGGGTGCGGCCGAGCAGGCATCAACCGATTACGGCGTCGACGTTGTCGCGCCAGCGCACGGCCAGCGCCCCAACTTCCCGGAGCAGGTCGTCCTCGGGGTGGGTGACTTCTACCGGGAAGAAATCCTTGGCGAGGGCCGAGGGGGCGGCCTCATGGACCCACGCAATCGCGAGTTCACCCAGGACTCGGCGGAAGCCATGTACGACCTGTCGGGCGAGGGCCAGGAAGTCGTTCAAGAGACCACGCGTGAAGGCAGCGAGGTCGTGCGCGAGGTGTCCGAGGCGCCCTGGTACAGGAAGCCGGACCAGGTCCTCGAGGGTGGCGCCGAGACCAGCTGGGAGGCGATCGAGGGCACCGGCGAGTTCGGCGGGCAGATCGCCGAAGGGATATGGGACACGGGCGACGATGTACTTGGCGAAGCCGTCGATCAGGTTGGGAAGCTGCTTCCGTAGCGGTGACCGAAGCGAACGTGAACCGACTGCCTGTTCCAGCGGGCGACTACGTCAACGCCGCCTGGTTGGCCACCGGCTGGATCGCCCTTTCATTCGATCCCGAGAACTCGCGGGATCGAGCTCGGCCCGCATGGAGGATGAGGGAAGATGGGTCGTCCTTCGAGAAGCTTCCGCTGCCGGACGCGGAAGGTGGGCTCCCAGCCGCCTACGGAGGCGTCAGCGTGCTGCCGGACGGCCGCCTGGGCCTTGTGAGGGCTTGCAGTCCGCCGGACGGACGTGCGCGGGCCGAGTATGCGCTGCTCGCATTCGACCCGGAGCGAACGACCCTCGAGACGCTCGCCAAGCTCGATCGCCCCCTCGACTCCCACACCTGGGATCCGCCTCTTCGCCGGGGGCTCTACAGCCGCAACAGCGGCATCTGCGCTGGGATCGGCGCGCTGTCGCGCGCAGGGCCCGAGCCGCTCGAGGTCTCGGTGGTCGAGGATGTCGGCAGTTGGCGCATCGACTCCCCGCTCGTCGCGGAGAACGGGGATTGCAGTAGCGACGAAGGTCGGGCCAAAGGTCCGGCGTGGTCACCGGACGGGTCCGCGGTCGCCTTCCTTGCCTCCCCGCGGTCTATCGGCGTCAGTGGAGCTGACCGTGTAGGCAGGCCCTGGAACCTCTACGTCATGCACCCCGAGCGGCGAGAGCCGCGCGCGGTGCTTCGAGAGATCCTCGAGCCGTCGTACCCAGTCTGGTCGCCGGACGGCCGAATGTTGGCCCTGCTTGGGCAGATTCCCAACTCCAGCCGCGGGCTGCTCCTGCTCTCGTTCACGGATGGAGGGCTGTGGAGGGTCGCGACGGGCGAGGTCGCCCCCGCGAGCTGGTCACCAGACGGCAAGCGCCTGCTGGCGATTCGAAGGCTGAGTCCGATTGGGGAGTGGCCGCTCCGCTCGGAGCCCGTGATCGTCGAGCTGCGAGGCACGTAGCGTGCCACCGCCGCGCTCCAGATGGGTCGTCGCTGCCCTGTTCGTGGTGGCGTGCTCGGTGCTTTGGGTGTTCGTGCCGAGCATCTCCTGGATCATCGTCGCAGTGGCTCCGCTGCTTGTTGGGCTCGGCCTGGGCTCGTGGTGGGCGTTGCTGCTGGCGCCGGCCGGTGTGGTCGTCACCCTCGCCGTGATAGTCGGCGACGACGCCCTGGCGGGAGCCGGTTCGGATCGCTGGATCGAAAGACCGGTAGACCTGGTCATAGTCGCGGTGATCGGACTCCTGCTCTTCGGCCCCCTCCTCAGCGCGCTGGCGGCGGTGGGGGTGAGTGTCAGGAAGCTCGGCGAGCGGCAGCTGGCGTCGGCTCATGGGCGTTCGGAGCAGCCGTCCGCCGGACCTCGGCTCGGATGAGACCGGCGCGAATGAATCCATCCTGATCTAGAGCAGCCAGCCAGCCCAACCGACCGCCGCGCGCCGCGCCTCGCGGCATCCACATAGCATCGCCCTCGTGAAAGGGGTGGTGGCAGCCGGCCATCGGCTGACGGCCGAGGCGGGCGCACGAATTCTGCGAGAGGGCGGCAACGCGGTGGATGCCGCGGTGGCCGCCGTGCTCATGTCGTGGGTTGCCGAGCCCACGCTCACCGGGCCCGGGGCCGGCGGGTTCATGCTCGTCCACACCGAGGGGGGCGAGAACCACCTGCTCGACTTCTTCGTGGCGGCGCCCGGACGGGGGCTCGACGACCGCGCGCCGGCGGCGATCCAGTCGGTCGAGGTGCGCTTCGCCGAGGAGGGCGTGCAGAGCTTCGGCACCGGGCCGTCGTCATGCGGGGTCTATGGAACGCCGGTGGGCGTGGCCGAGGCGGTGGAGCGCTTCGGCACCATGCCGCTCTCGATGCTCGCCGAGTGGCCGGCGGCGGCGGCGCGCCAGGGAGTCGAGATCGCGCCCATGCAGGCCTTCCTGTTCGAGATCCTGGACCCGATTCTCCGCTCGACGCCCGAGTGTGCCGCGATCTTCCTACCCGAGGGGCGCCCGCTGCGCGCCGGCGAGCAGTTGACGCTGCCCGAGCTCGGGGGCCTGCTCGAGCGCCTGGGCGCGGAAGGGCCGGGCTTCCTCTACGAGGGCGATACGGCACGAGCGGTCAGCAGCTGGGTGCTCGATCGCGGGGGCCTCCTGACCGAGGAGGACCTGCGCGCCTACGAGCCGGTCGAGCGCGACCCCGCCCGGGCCGTGTACCGCGGACGGGAGATCCTGACCAACCCGCCGCCGTCGTCAGGGGGCATCCTGATCGCCTACGCGCTCGACCTGCTCGAACGGCTCGGCGAGTCGGCCGACCTGCGGGCGCTGGTGCGCGTGATGGACCAGGCCAACCGCGCGCGCACCCACGAGTTCACGACGGGCCTCCACACCGAGGGCTACCTCGAGCGCTTCCTGGCGGCCGATGCGCTCGAGTCGGCGGCGCACGAGATGAGTGGACGGCTCGGGTCCACCACCCACATCGCGGTGATGGACTCAGGCGGTGCCTGCGCGAGCGTCACCTGCTCGAACGGGTCGAGCTCCGGCGTGGTCGTGCCGGGGACCGGCATGCACCTGAACAACATGCTGGGCGAAGAGGACCTCAACCCGCTCGGGCACCACCGGCACACCGCGGGCAACCGCATTCCCAGCATGATGGCTCCGACCGTGGTGCTGGGCGACGGGCGGGCGGAGATCGCCCTCGGATCGGCGGGCTCGAACCGCATCCGCTCGGCGATCCTGCAGACGATCCTTGGCATCGTCGACGACGGTCTCGAGGCGCAGTGGGCCGTCAGCCGGCCGCGGCTGCATTACGAGGGTGGAGTGGTCGAGGCAGAGCCGGGCGTCGAGCCTGAGGCACTCGATGCTCTGGCGGCGGAGGGTTGGCGCGTGCAGTGCTGGGCCGAGCAGAACCTCTACTTCGGCGGGGTGCAGGCGGTGGCGCGCGACCCGCAGACCGGGGAGTTGAGCGGCGGCGGGGACCCGCGGCGGGGTGGGGTGGCGGTGGCGGTTTAGGGCGTCTCGTATCACCTGCCGCTCTCGCCCTTCCACGAGACCTTCGGCTACTACGCGCACGGTGTCGGCCCTGAGACGATCGACGCCCCGGCCGGCTGGCAGGCGCGGCTGGTCCCCCTCCGCAACGACAACACCCGCGGCGTGACCGGGTGGTGTCTCGAGCCGCACGACCTGGTGCTTTCCAAGCTCGTCGCGGGCCGCGACAAGGACCGCGCCTCTCAAGCCCCCTCCTTCACCACCGTGAACTCCAGCCAGCCCTCGAGCCGGCGCTCCCAGTAGCGGTGTCCCTCGCCGGTGGCCCAGGCCGCCAGGTCGATCGGCGCCTCGGGATCGGTGGCCAGCACCGTGAGGGTGTCGCCGGCCGGCAACTCGGCCATGCGGCGCCTGGCCATCGTCAGGGGTAGCGGACACGCCAGCCCGCGGGCGTCCACGATCGTCACAATCGGAATTGTGACGCCCGCCCCGACCCTGGCCGTGATCCTCTGCGCGGGTGAGCCCGAGCGCCTGTACTCGGGCCTGTCGCTGCTGGTATCGGTGGCGACCGACCGAGAGAGGTGCGCCGCTCTCGCCACCTTCCGTGCGCTCGACCTGATCCTCGACGAGGATCTCCTGCGCCGCGCGCAGGAGCCCGAGGCCACGCCCTCCCTCTCGTGGGCCGGACGGGAGACGTTCGCACGCTCGCTGGTCGAGCTCAGGGACACGGCGTTCGAGCTCGATTCCCTGGCGCTCTACGCCTGCTCCGCCTCGGTCGAGACGATGGCCCTGAGCGCAACCGATGTCGAGGGTCGCCTCGATGGCGTGATGTCCACGCCGCGCTTCCTGAGTCACGCCGAGGGCGCGCGGCTCCTGTTCGTGTGAGGGCGGCCGTCGGGGCGCTCGGCGTCGTCTGCCTGCTGATCGGGTGCGGGGGAACCTCGGGGGACCTGATCGCCTTCGAGATCGCGGGCGGCCGCGCACCGGCCACCAGCCGCGTGGTGCTCACGAGTGACGGTCGGGGACGGTGCGGGGAGGGCGACCTCCGGGCGATCTCCAACGACCGCCTGATCGAGGCCAGAGCCGTGGAGCGCGAGCTGACCGACCTCGCGACGGTCGGGCGCGAGTTCGCGGGCGGAGATGAGCCCCGCTTCGTTGCCCGTACCAAGCACGGCATCGTCCGGTGGGGCCAGGGCGCCGAGGGGTTGCCGGAGACCCTTCCTCGGGCGGCCCGCCTCGCGCTCCTGCTCGAGCGCGAGCTCTGCAGCGCCGGCTAGGAGCCCGTCCGCGCGAGTCTGCCGGGCCGCCTAAGGCCGCACCTTCCCGTTCGAGCGCGCCCGCTCGACGGCCTTCTCCGCGTAGTCGATTCGCTGCATGGTCGTCTTGAAGAGCTCGGCCACCAGCTCCATGCGTACGGCCGCGGACCCGGCCTTGAGCAGATCCTGCTTTCCGTCGGGCGCGAAGTCGATCGTCGCGGCCATCCCGTAGGCGTCCATCGCGGCCAGGTCCTCCTCGTCGGGCCGGGAGTCGGTCACGCGCTCGACCAGATCGGCGTAGCCCTCGCGCGCGGCCTCGGCCACCTCGGGGTCGGGCTCCTCGCCGTCGTCGTCGAGCAGCTCGACGTCGCCCGCCGGATAGGGAAGGGTGTCGATCCGGCGCAGTAGGCGGAAGGGGCGGGTGCCCTCGACCACGATGTTGATCCGGCCGTCTTCCATGCGCTCGAGCACCTGGACGATGGTGGCCGAGCAGCCGACGTCCTTGAGCTCTTCGTCGGCCAGCCACACGATGCCGAATTCGCGCTCCTCCTCGAGGCACAGCGCGATCATGATGCGGTAGCGCTCCTCGAATATGTGCAGCGGAACCCGCTCACCGGGCAGCAGCACGAGTCCGAGGGGAAAGAGCGGGAATTCCTCTAGCAGCTCTCCGATCCGGCAAGGCTAACGCGGAGCGTTACCGGGCTGCGCCCGCGGCCACGGGCTGAGGAACGCGCACCGGGCGGTTGGTGCTGGCAGCGGCCCCCGCCGGTGCTCGCGCCGACACCAAGAGGTTGTAGAAGAGCGTTGCCGGAAGCCGCGGCTCCAGCACCGCGTGGTCGAGCCGTTGCAGGGCGAGGTAGCCGCGGCAGGCGTACTGGTACCAGAGGCGCGGGAGTTGGAGTGGCTCGGCTGTCGACTCGAGGGTGCGGTTCAGCCACCCGAACCAGCTCGAGGCCAGCTCCTCGCCGCTCACCCTGACCGTCACGAAGCCGGCTCTCTGGAGGGGTCCCTCGAGGTCGGCCGGGGTGAAGGCGTGTACGTCGACCGACCATTCGAGCGCGTGCTCTACGGCGGACTGCTCGTTTGCGGCGCCGCTGCGCTCGGCCGCCCGCATCGCCCGTCGCCACAGTGGCGCGGCAGACATGGCCACGCGCTTTGGCACCTCGGCGAGCCGGTTCCCCGTCCGCGAGGGCTCACCGCAGAACACCACGGTGCCACCTGGACGCAGGACCCGGCGAAACTCGGCGAACGCGGCGTCGAGGTCGGGCAGGTGATGCAGCACCGCGTGCCCCAGCACCAGATCGAAGGAGTCGTCGTCGAAGGGCAGCGAGGCAGCCTCGCAACGGGCGGTTTCGACGTCCAGTCCAAGCCGCTCGGCGGAGGCGCTCAGCTCGTCGAGCATGCCCTGCGAGATGTCGGTGGCCACCGCGCGCTCGATCACGCCCGCCCGCAGCAGGTTGAGGCTGAAGTAGCCGGTGCCGGCTCCGATCTCCAGCGAGCGAGCGAACCTGGGGGCCTCGCGGTCGAGGGCCTTGCGCAGCTTGCCCACCACCTGGCTGCGGCCCGATTCCTCGTAGTTGATGCCCCACTTGACGTCGTACTCGCCCGCGGCCACATCGTGGTAGCGGACGTTCACGTCCTTGATGTGGTCGGCCCGCCCGTCGTCCATGCGGCCGGGGACTATAGGCAGGGGCTTCTACACTCGCGCCCCTCTGCCGCCGGTTCCCGAGCACACCCAGCAGCACCAGCCCGCCGGCGTGCCTCCCCTCAGCCTCACCGGCGAGCGGACCCTTCCCGACGTCCCGGCGGAGAACTACTGGTACCGCCGCCACCTGGCGGTGTACGAGTGGATCGCAGCTCGTTGCGGGGGCCTCGAGGTGGTCGATCTGGCCTGCGGCGAGGGCTACGGCACCGCGGTGCTCGCCGGGCGGGCCGCGCGGGTTACCGGCGTCGACGCCAACCCCGAGGCCCACGAACACGCCCGCCTGCGCTACGGCCGCCCGGGAGTGGGCTTCGTGCGTGAGCTGGTCGAGAGCTACGCCGAGCCGTGCGACGCGGTCGTCTTCCTCCAGACGATCGAGCACGTGCAGAACCCCGAGGGGCTGATGCGCCACATCCGTTCGCTGCTGCGGCCGGGAGGCACCGCCTACGTCTCGACTCCCAACCTGCTCACCCTCGCGCCCGCCGGCGCCGAGAAGTCGGACAATCCCTGGCACGTGCGCGAGTACCGGCCCGAGGAGTTCCGCTCCCTCTGCGAGAGCGCCTTCGAGCGCGTGGAGCTGCTCGGCGTGTTCCACGCCCGCAAGCTGAAGTTGCACGAGCAGGCGATCGAGCGCGGGTGGGACGCGCTCCATCCCCGGCTGGGTGTCACCAAGGGCTTCTACGACCGTTTCGTGCCGGCCATTACGGCCCGGGACTTCACGCTCCGGCCCGCCCCGCTCGAGCGTGCGCTCGATTTCCTGGCCGTCCTCAGGTGAGTCACCCTACGCCTGCCCCCGAGCGCGGCGCACTGGCGCTCGTGCTCCACTCGCACATGCCCTACGTCGAGGGCTTCGACACGTGGCCGTTCGGCGAGGAGTGGCTGTGGGAGGCCGTGGCGTGCGTGTACCTGCCCCTGCTCGACGTGCTCGACGGAGCGCCCGTCACGCTCGGGTTGACGCCGGTGCTTTGCGACCAGCTCGAGGCCATGCGCGGCGAGGCCGGGGAGCGCTTCACGCGCTTCCTTCGAGAGATCCGCGAGCCGGTGCACGCGGAGGACGCCACGGGGCTGGACAACGGCGGCGAGCACGAGCTGGCCGCGGAGGTGCGCCGGGCGGCGGGCGACTACCGCGCGGCCGATGGACGTTTCGAGGCGGTCGGGCGGGATCTTCTGGGCGCCCTCGGGGCGCTGAGAGGTCCAACGCTGTGGACCTCGTCAGCCACCCACGCCGTGCTGCCGCTGCTGGCCACCGACGCCGGACGGGCGCTACAGGTGGCCACCGGGGTGGCCGCCCATCGACGGCGCTTCGGTGGCTTCGGCGGCGGCTTCTGGCTACCCGAGTGCGCGTACGAGGCGGGGTTCGAGCGCCTGCTGGCGGCACACGGCGCGTGCGCCTTCTGCGTCGATCAGACCGACACGCTCGGCCTCGGGTCGCTCGACCACCTCGAGCCGGTGGCCACCGCCGCCGGTGCGGTGGCAGTGCCGATCGACTGGGAGACGATCTCCCTGGTCTGGGATCCGGCGGGTTACCCGGCCCATCCGACGTACCGCAACTACCACGGGCGCACGATCCACGACCTCAAGCCGTGGAGCAACGGTGGCGAGCCGTACCGCCACGAGGAGGCGCTGGCCCTCGCCCGCGAGCACGCCGTCGACTTCGTCGACCGTGCGATCGCTCGACTCGCGGCATACCGGTCCGAGCGCGGCCGCGCGGGGCTGCTGTGCTGCGCGCTCGACACGGAGCTGCTCGGTCACTGGTGGTATGAGGGTCCCGTGTGGCTCAGCGGCGTGCTGGAGGAAGCAGCCAGACGCGGGCTCGACCTCGTGACCCTTCCTGACGCTCTGGATGGATTCGAGCCGGTCGAGCGCACCTTGACGGCTTCGACCTGGGGGATGCCGAAGGACCTGAGCACCTGGGATTCGCCGGCCGTCGCCGAGCTCGTCTGGACGGCGCGTGACGCGGAGCTCCGCACCGTTGCCGCTGCGGGCATGGCCTCTGAGGCCACCGAGCCGGCACTCGAGCGCGCGGCCCGTGAGCTGCTGGCCCTCCAAGCGAGCGACTGGGCCTTCCTCACAACCCGAACGCTTGCCGCCGACTATCCACAGCGGCGGGTGGCAGGCCATGCGGCGGGCAACGCCGCGGCGCTGCGCGCGCTTCAGGGCTCCGGGCCCCCGCCCGAGCCGACGCTGCGCGGTCTGGCTCCCGATCTCGAGCCGTCCGCGCTGCTCGCCTAGCCCCGCGGGTCACTCCGAAGCAGCCGGTTCCGCGGCCGTTCGCGCTCCGCGCTAAAAAGGCGCGGCCGCGGTCCGTGACATGATGCGCGTCGCCCGAGCCCGGCCACCCCACACGCTCCGGCATCCGCAGATCGTGACCCGCGTCCTCATCCTCTCCTGGGAGTACCCGCCCCTCATCGAGGGCGGCTTGGCGCGCCACGTTCGCAAGCTGGCCGAAAACCTGGTCCGGCGCGATGTGGAGGTACACGTGCTCACCCGGGGGATGGAGGAGTCGCCCGAGGAGGAGGAGTGTGGCGGCGTGCTGGTGCACCGCGTTCGCGAGCCCAAGCGCCCGCGCGAGCTTGGCGAGTTCGTGACCTGGGTCGAGCACATGAACGCCGACATGCTGGCCGCGGGTGTCGAGCTGGGCGACCAGTACTCGTTCGACGTCGTGCACGGGCACGACTGGCTCGTGGCCGTGGCCGGCGACCACCTGGCCAAGCGCTTCCGCTGCCCCCTGGCGGTGACCATCCACGCCACCGAGTACGGCCGCCACCAGGGATGGGTCGACAAGCATCCGCAGTCCCACATCCACGGCGTCGAGCGCTGGATGGCCAACCGCGCCGACCGGCTGATCACCTGCTCGGCGTACATGCGCGACCACGTGGCCGACGTGTACGGGCTCGAGGAGAGCCGGATCATGGTGATCTCCAATGGCATCGACCCGTCCGAGCTCGTGCCGGTGGCCGATCTCGACGAGCTCCGCTTGAGCTTCGCGCAGCCCGACGAGCGTCTCGTGTTGCTGGTCGGGCGCCTGGTGTACGAGAAGGGCTTCCAGCTGGCGCTCGAGGCTCTGCCCGGGTTGATCGAGCGAGTTGGCAACGTGCGCTTCATCATCGCCGGCTCCGGGACCCACGAGGCGGAGCTGCGCCAGCAGGCGCACGAGCTCGGCCTCGATCCGCACGGCACGTTCCTCGGCTGGATCGGGGACGACGTGCTGCACTCGCTCTACCGCATCGCCGACCTGACGGTGGTGCCCTCGATCTACGAGCCCTTCGGCCTCGTGGCCCTCGAGGCGATGGCCTCGGGCTGCCCGTGCCTCGTATCGGACACCGGCGGCCTGCGCGAGGTGGTGCCGAACGAGTCTGTGGGCCTGCGCTTCCGCTCGCGCGATCCACAATCGCTCGGCGCGATGGCCGAGCGGCTGCTCACCGATGCCGAGCTGCGCGACCGGATGGTGGCCGAGGCCTCCGAGCACGTGCTCACCTTCGACTGGGCGGACGTCGCCCGGCAGGTGGCGGGCGTCTACCGCGAGGTCGGTGCGGCGAAGGAGACGGCCCAGCGCTGAAGGGACTGCCTACGCCGGCCGGCGCCCGCCCGGCCCTCAGCGGTTGACCGTCGACATGTCCGCGTAGCGGTCGCCCGCCGCTGCGCCCACGGGCGCGGCCTCGTCGATCGAGTGCAGATCGTCCTCGGTCAGCTCGACCTCCGTGGCGCCCACGTTCTCCTCCAGGTACTTGATGCGCTTGGTGCCGGGGATCGGCACCACGTCCTCGCCCTGGTGGAGCAGCCATGCGAGTGCCAGCTGGCCCGCGGTGCAGCCCTTCTCCTCGGCGATCGCGTTCACGCGCTCGGCGAGCTCCATGTTGCGGTCGAAGTTCTCCTTCTCGAAGCGCGGGAAGCGCTGGCGGCGCGAGTCGCCCTCCTCGATGTCGTCCGGAGACTTGAAGCGACCGGTCAGAAATCCGCGGCCGAGCGGGCTGTAGGCCACGAAGCCGATGCCGAGCTCGCGCAGGGTGGGGAGGATCTCCTCCTCGGGTTCGCGGCTGAACAGCGAGTACTCGGTCTGCAGGGCGCTGATCGGGTGCACGGCGTGGGCGCGGCGGATGGTCTCGGGCGCCGCCTCGGACAGGCCGATGTAGCGCACCTTCCCGGAGTCGACGAGCTCGCTCATGGCGCCGACGGTCTCCTCGATCGGAACGCCCGGGTCGACGCGGTGCTGGTAGTAGAGGTCGATGGTGTCGACGCCCAGCCGCCGGAGGGAGGCGTCGCAGCAGGAGTGCACGTAGTCGGGCCGACCGTTCACCCCGAGAAACGAGCCGTCCTCGCCGCGCTGGTTGCCGAACTTGGTGGCGAGCACGACTTCATCGCGCCGGTCGGCGATGGCCCGGCCGACCAGCTGCTCGTTCGTGAAGGGGCCGTACATGTCGGCGGTGTCGAGGAAGTCGACCTCGAGATCGAGCGCCCGCTGAATGGTGGCGATGGCCTCGCCCTCGTCGGCGGTCCCGTAGAACTCCGACATTCCCATGCAGCCGAGGCCTTCGGCGCTCACGCTGAGGCTTCCCAAGGTGCGGTGGTCCATCGTTAGGTCCCTTCGGTTCGGGTTGGCAGTTGGCCGGTTGGCAGTTGGCGGTGTCTTCGAACTATGCCTACTGCCAACCGGGTCCTCAGGCCCAACCCATCAGCCGCGGCTCTTCGCGCATCCGCAGCACCCGCGCCGGAACGCCGCCGACGACGGCGTTGGCAGGCACGTCCTTGGTCACCACCGCGCCCGTGCCGATGATCGCGTTGTCCCCAACGGTGACCCCGCGCAGGATGCAGGCCGCGTAGCCGATCCAAACGTTGTTGCCGACGCGGACGTCGCGCTTGTAGATGCCCTGCAGGCGCACCGGACGGTCGACCTCCGCGGCTCCGTGGTCGAAGTCGATCATCATCACGCGGTCGGCGATCACGCACTCGCGGCCGATCGAGACGCTCTGAAAGGCCGACACCGTGCATTCCTGACCGATCACGGTCTTTGCGCCGATCGAGACCCGGCCCTCGTGGCAACGGATCTTCGTGCCGTGGCCGACCCACGACCAGCGTCCGAGTGCGACCTCTCCACGGCGTCCGATCTCCAGCACCACGTCGGGTGCCAGGAAGGCCAGGCCGTCGAGGTGCAGCCGCGAGCGGTAGCTCGACAGGTAGCGGCGCCGCGCGAGCGTGACGAGCATTCGCGCGTACCTGGCGTTGAGCATGCGGTGGCGCCGCATGAAGCGCAGGAGCGTGAGCGGGCCGCCGTGGCGAGGCGGCGGTGCGGTGCGCCGCTCGACGTCGCTCAGCGTCGTCTCGGCCAGGGCCGCCATGAATCCAACGGTACCGGCGCCGTCCTCGCTCCCCGTACCATCCCGCGCCCGTGGCCGCCCCCGGACGCACTGCCGCCGAGCTTGCCGAGCGCCTCCTGGCTGGAGACCGCCGCGCGCTCGCCCGCGGCATCTCGCTGGTGGAGAACGACGACCCCGAGGGCTGGGCGCTCGTGCGGGAGGTCTACCCGCACACCGGTCGCGCCGCCATGGTCGGCTTCACCGGGCCGCCGGGCGTGGGCAAGTCGACGCTGATCGGCGGCCTGGTCGGACACGCTCGCGGACGCGACCGGGAGGTGGCGGTGCTCTCGATCGACCCGTCGTCGCCCTTCACCCACGGGGCGCTCCTCGGTGACCGCATCAGGCTCACCGAGCACTTCCTTGACCCCGGCGTGTTCATCCGCTCGATGGCCACCCGCGGCTCGCTCGGCGGCCTGTCCGAGGCCACCCTTCAGGCCGCCCTGCTGATGGACGCCGCCGGGCGCGACGACGTGTTCCTCGAGACCGTCGGGGTCGGTCAGGCCGAGGTCGACATCATCGATCACGCCGACACGGTCGTGCTCGTGCTCATGCCGGGCTCCGGCGACTCGATTCAGGCGTTGAAGGCCGGCGTGATGGAGATCCCGGACGTGATCGTCGTGAACAAGGCCGACCACCCGCTCACCGACACGATGGTCCGTGAGATCCGGGGGGTGCTCTCGCTCGGCCCGCAGGAGGGTTGGCGGGTGCCGATCGTGCGCACCGAGGCGTCGAAGGGCACGGGCGTCGAGGAGGTGGTGCGGAGGTTGCAGGACCATCGCGCGCACATCGAGGCCGAGGGCACCCTCGTCGAACGGCGCCGCCGCAACCTCATGAACGAGGTGATGGCGCTGGCGGCGCTGCGGCTGCGCCGCCGCCTCGAGGAGTCGGTGCAACGCGATCCCGAGGTGCAGCAGTTGCTCGACGAGGTGGTCGAGCGGCGCCTCGACCCGGCGAGCGCGGCGGCGCAGCTGCTCGAGCGCAACAGCGGCTGAGCCGCGGCGAGTCAGGCCGGCTGAGCGCCGCTCGGCTCGGTGGACGGTGGACGGTCGACGGTCGACAGGGCGGAGGGTTGTTTCCCGTCCACTGTCCTCTGTCCACTGTCCACCGGTTGGTCCCTCCCGGTGTCACGCGCGGACTCGCTGGCGACCCAGGCGAGCACCGCGTCGACGATGGGCACGGGCCGCTTGTCCACCGCGCCCAGCGTGCGCAGCAGCGATCTGCCCGCGGGCACGAGCGACGGACCGGCGCCAAGGTCGTCGAGCGCGGCGGCGGCCTCCGGCACCGATGGCAGCCGCCGCAGGCGTCCGAGCACCCTCCGGCTGACCTCGCGCAGGCCACTCGATCCGGCGGCCGCGCGCATCCAGGTGGCCACGAGCACGAGCAGGGCGGCCCGGGTCGCGCGACGCAGTGCCTCATCGAGCCCGACCCCGCCGACGATCCCGAACGTGAGGGAGCCGAGCGCGAGTATCGCCGCGAGCGCCGCGCCGGTGGGGAGTACGCGCGCGTCAGAGCGCGCCGCGAACCACGCGACCACGAGCAGCAGCGCCACGCTGCCGAGCACCGTCCATGCGGTGCTCAGGAGGAGCACGGTGAATCCCACCGCGGCCGCGAGGGACACGAGCCGGGGGTCGAAGCGGCCCTGAGCGGGGTCGGCGTCGCGCCCCTCGGTGGCGTCCGCCGGCGGCGCCGGATGGTCGGGCCATTCCCGCAGCCCCCGCCGGTAGACCGTCACCTGCACGGTGGTGGCGAATACGGTCCAGGCCACGATCCCCACCCCGGTGATCACCAGCGCGGTGCCGGAGCCCTCCGAGATGAGGGGCAGGGCCGCGTAGGTGCCGGCGTAGGCGTCCAGCCCGCCCACTATCACGAAGATGAAGAAGGCGGCGGTGAGCGCGTTGTGCAGCACGCGGATGGCCGCGCAGGCGAGGATCTGCGTGAGCAGGCCGGCACCGCGCGCCTCGAGGCGTCCGAGCATCGGCGCGCTGGCCGCCTGGGTGAGGGGTACCCCCAGGCGGGCAGGACCCATGATCGCCACCGTCTCGAGCATCGCCGCCAGGCTCGCGCCGAATCCGTGCCGGGCACCCTGGTGCTGGGCGCCGCGGGCAAGCGCCACTCCTCCGGCCAGCGCTATCCAGAAGCCGCCCGACGGGGCGGCGCGCGCGGCGAGAAACGAGATCGTGGCCACGCGGGCGAGGCCCGACGGCGGGGACGGCGAGCCTGCCTCGTTCACGGAAACCACGGCATGATGCCGACGCTGTGACCGAATCCCACGCATCTGACCGTAGCGCCGGACCCGTCGAGGTCTGGGCGGCCCGGGCCTGGAACGTGTTCAACGAGGGCCGGCCGTTCTCGCTCGTCTACCCCGCGCTCGTGCTGCTCGTGGCGGCGCCGGTCGGCCTCGCTCCAGCCGGCCGGCTCGCCACGGCCCTGCTCGGCGGCCTCGCGCTGGCCTGCGTCCTCGCCGCCTTCCCGTTCCCGCTGCGCGGCCGCGCGCTGCTGTGGCTGGCCTTGCTCGCCTCCGTCGTGCTGCTCGAGCCGTGGCGGGCTCCGGCGCTCCTGCTTGGGGCGCTCGCCGGCTACGGCTTCTTCACCGTCCTCTTCTGGGGCACCCTGTACTACCACCTGCGCACCGGAGCGCCGTGGACCAACTTCACGCGCTTCTGGCGCCTGGTCCTCACCAACTCCGACCCCACGAGTGGGAACGCTCTGGAGCAGGTGCCGAAGTTCGTGATGACCCTGAGCGCGGCCACCCTGCTGGCCGAGGAGCCGACGTCCGGAAGCGCGCTGCGCATCGCGGCGAGCGCGCTGCTCGTGGCGCTGCTCGGAGCGCTCGCCGGGCGCCACTTCGCGCGGACGCGCCTGCCGGTCTATCCCGCGCGGGTGGAGCCCGAGGCCAGGCCGGGGGCCGCGCTGGCGCAGCGCGTCTACGTGATCGTGGTGGACGGCTGCAACCGCCGCCGGCTCTGGCAGGCACACACGCCCGCGATCGACCGCCTCGCCCGCGAGGGAACCGAATACCTCGGCGTCGAGCCCGCCTACCCGGCGCGGACCGTGGTGTGCTTCTCGTCGATGCTCACCGGTGCCACCCCGGCGGAGCACGGAATGCGCTCGAACTTCGCACCGCGGCTGGGAGTCAGGCGGGAGAGCGTCTTCGACGTGCTCGACCGGCACGGGCGCCGGGGGCGGCTCGTCGGGATCGCCCACCTGCTCGACCCGTTCGACGAGCGGATCGTGCGATCGGTCACCTCAGTGCAGCCCACCAGCCGCATCGACCATTCGCTGGTGGCCGCAGGGCGTCAGGCGGTCGAGGACGACGATCCCGACCTGCTGGTGCTCCAGCTCCTGGCCGCCGACCAGCTCGGCCACGTGCGCGGCACGCGCAACCGTGAGTACCTCGAGCAGATCGAGGAGACCGACCGCCACGTCGGGGACTTCCTTGCCTGGCTCGAGGAGCGCGGGCGGCTCGAGGGCGCGACCGTGATCCTGATGGCCGATCACGGCCAGGGCCGCGGGATCGGCGGCCACGGGCACCTGGACTGGGGCGAGTCGCCGGTGCCGTTCGTCGTGTGGGGGCGGGGCGCCGTGGCGGGTGGCGTGAGCCACGAGCGGCGATCGGTGCTCGAGCTGGCCGCCACGATCGGCAGCCTGCTCGGCGTCGAGGCGCCCGCTGCGGCGCGGGGGCGGCCGTTGGTCCCCGCGCTCGACCCGCTCGTGGTGCAACCGCCCGTGGATGCCGCGCGCCAAGGCACCACGGCCCGGCGCTGCCTGGCCGTCATCCCGGCTCGCAACGAGGAGGCCGCCCTTGGCGGCGTGCTGGGGCGCCTCCCCTCCCGGGCCTGCGGCATGGAGGTGCACAAGCTCGTGGTCGACGACGGCTCGACCGACGGGACCGCCGCGCTCGCCCGCTCGGCCGGCGCCCGGGTGGTCTCGCATCCCGAGCCGCGCGGCCTCGGCGCGGCGCTGCGCACCGGCCTCGAGCACGCCCGCGACGCCGGCTACGCCGCCACCGTCTACCTCGACGGCGACGGCGAGTACGACGCCGCCGAGCTCGAACGCGTGCTCGAGCCGGTGGCCCGCGGTCGCGCCGAGTACGTGCTCGGCTCCCGCTTCCTCGGCCGGCCCGAGGGCATGGCGTGGCACAGGGCGCTCGCCAACCGCGCCGCCACCTCGCTACTTGCAACGCTGATGGGAGGCACGGTGCTCAGCGACGCCCAGACCGGCTACCGCGCCTTCGGCCCGCGCGCCCTCGCCGCGGCCCACATCCGCCACGACTACAACTACGCGCAGGTGCTCACGCTGGCGCTCTGGGGGGCGGGGATCGAGCCGGTCGAGGTGCCGATCGGGTACCGCCGCCGTGGCGACGGCCGCTCCTTCGTCCGCTACCCGGAGTACCTGCGGCGGGTGGCCCCGGCGGTCTTGCGCCAGTGGCGCGACTCGAGCGCCATGAGGGCGGCCGCACCCGCGGCGAGCACCGCCGCGATCACGAACGGCAGCACCACGTCGTCGTCGAACCGCGGGAACGCGGCCTCGAGCGGCCCCCACGGGGCCGGCGGCCTCCCGGCGGCGAGGCCCCCCTCGCCGACTCGCACGTCGACGTAGAGCCAGACCGAGGCCACGAGACCGATCAGCGCGAGCGCCAGCCCCGTTCGCGGCAGGCGCCTGAGCCCCCAGGCCATGAGCGGCACGGCGAGCGGGAGCGCCGCGAGGAAGTGCCGGGACGGAAACCAGAAGCCGAACATGGTCGGTGCGGCGAAGGCCGCCACGAGGTACTGCGCGGCCAGGGCCGCAAGGCAGAGGCCAGCGGCGAGTTGCGCGGTGTGGTGCCCGGGCAGGGCGGCCTCGAGCCGCTCACGCCGCGCGCGAAGGAGAAGCCAAGCGCCCACCGCGGCGAGCGCGAACACCGGCGCCCAGCGCAGCAGCCCGTAGTCGCGGTCGATGGCCAGGGCCACGACGCGATAGGCGCGGTTGGCGATGTCGGCGGCACCGAGCGCGTCGGTGGCGGTCTGGCCGGCGCCCTCGGCGGCGTAGGGGGTCGCCCCTCCGTAGAGCCGGTCGTTCACGAGCACGTAGAGCACCACGCTCGCCCCGAGGATCTCGGCCCCGCCGAGCACCAGCAGCCGGCGGTTCCGGCGCAGTAGCCAGCGCGCCGCGGCCACGCCGATCACCGCGCCGGCCGGTACGAACTTGGTGCCGAGCCAGGGGAGCAGAGCCAGCAGCGCGAAGCAGCCGATGGCCGCGCGGTGCGAGACGCGCTCCTCCAACCGCAGTGCCAGCAGCGCGGCCCCGGCGAGCACGGCGCCCGCCGCGAGCTCGGGATAGACGGCGGTGCCGTAGGCCATGAGCGGCGGTGACAGCCCGGCGGCGAGCCCCGCGCCAAGCGCCCAGGGATCGGGCGTCACGCGCCGGGCGAGCACGTAGGCGAGCACCCCGGCCAGTGCCGCCACGGCGGCGAGGAAGAGCTCGACCCCGGTCTCTCCCGCCAGCGCGAAGGCCGGCGCGATCAGCAGGGGGAAGCCCACGCCGTGGGGCTCGTGCAGGCGGCCCATCGTCTCCACGCCCTGAGGCTCTAGCGGAAGGGGGTAGAAGGTGGCGTACTCGCGTGCCTTGTACTGGTTGAGCACATCGACATCGCCGTCCTCGACCAGCGACTTGGCGGCCAGCAGGTAGTGGGGTTCGTCGCCGCCGTAGTCGGAGGTGGCGAAGGCGTCGAGCCCGAGCGTCGCGGCGTAGATCGCGAACAGCAGGAGCCCGAGGAGAGCGGCGCGCGGCCTCACCGCATCGACGCTACGAGATATGCGGCGAAGTTGGCCTCCCAGAACAGAAAGTTGCCTGTGAGGCCAGTTCGTACGCGTATCCCTGAGCGACCTCCTGGACCACAGTGAGGGCCGCGGGCGCGGGCCGCGGCCGCTTGCGGATCGTCAGGCTCCGAGCTCCCGGGCGATGATCATCTGCTGCACCTCATCGGTGCCCTCGCCGATCGTGAGGATCTTGGCGTCCCGGTAGAAGCGGCAGATCGGGTACTCCTCGATGTAGCCGTAGCCGCCATGGATCTGCACGGACTCGTCGCAGGCCTTCACCGCCAGGCGACCGGTCTTCAGCTTGGCCTGCGCGGCGGCCAGGGTGAACGGCTTCCCGGCGTCCTTCAGCACCGCCGCCTTGTAGGTGAGAAGGCGCGCGGCCTCGATCTCCGCCGACAGGTCGGCGAGCTTGACCTGGATGGCCTGGAACTTGGAGATCGGCCTGCCGAAGGCGCGGCGCTCGCGCGCATACGACAGCGCCTCGTCGAGCGCGCGCTGGGCGCAGCCGACCGACAGGGCCGACACGCTGATGCGGCCGCCGTCGAGCGTCGCGAGGAACTGCTTGAAGCCCTCGCCGCGCGGGCCGAGCAGGTTCTCCTCCGGCACCTGGCAACCGTCGAAGCTCAGGGGGCGGGTGTCTGAAGCGTGCCAGCCCATCTTGCGATACGGCTCGCCGATCGAGTAGCCGTCGGTGCCCTTCGGCACGATCAGGTTCGAGACCTCGTCGTCGCCGGTGCGCGCCGTGATCGTCACCGATCCCGAGATGTCGGTGCCGGCGTTGGTGATGAACTGCTTGGCCCCGTTGATCGTCCAGTGGCCGTTCCCCCGTTTGGCGGTGGTGCGGGCGTTCCCGGCGTCCGACCCCGCCTCCGGCTCGGTCAGGCCGAAGGCACCGAGGCGCCGGCCGGCACACATGTCGGGCAGCCACTTCTCCTTCTGGGCGTCGCTCCCGAAGGCATAGATCGGATAGGTGCCGAGCGAGGTGTGCGCCGCCACCGTGATCCCCACCGACTGGTCGGCGCGGCCGAGCTCCTCGATCGCCAGGGCGTAGGACAGGGTGTCGGCCCCGCCGCCGCCCCACCGCTCGGAGTACGGGATGCCCATCAGCCCCAGCTCGCCCATCTTCGCCACGAGGTCGTAGGGAAAGCGCTTCTCGCGATCGAGCTCCTCGGCGATCGGCATCACCTCGCCGTCGGCGAAGTCACGCGCCAGGCGCTGGATCGCGCGCTGCTCGTCGGTCAGTTCGAGGTCCATCGGCGGCGGCGGATCGTACCGGCCGATCCGTCCCAGAACTCGATCTTGCGACCTCGGGGGGCGAAATCGCTACCATGCCGCCCTTCGACATAAGTCAGCCGAGTCTCCACCGCCCCGGCGGAGGGGATCGGGGGACCCGCTTGGGTCGGCCGTGTGCCGGCCCCGGGGCGAGTCGCCGCACATGCGGCGTAGCGCAGTCCTTCTGCGCGAGCCCGACAGCTAACCCCGTAGGCACCTACCGAAGGAGACTTGCTTGTCCCGCCGTGCCATAGCCGTGCCCGTCCTTGCGCTGTCGTTCAGCGTGCTCTCCTCCGGCGTCGCCCAGGCGAGCCATCCGGTCGTGCTGCCCCCGCCGCCCGACCGCGCCGGCGCGTCGGCCGCCTCGGAGCAGGGCGACTCGAACGCCGCCCCCGGCGGTGCGCAGGCCTTCGCCGCCAGCGCGCTGCGCGTCGGTTCGCGTGGCGGCTACGTCGTGCGCCTCCAGCGCCGCCTCAACATCACCGCCGACGGCCAGTTCGGACCCAAGACCGAGCGGGCCGTGAAGGCCTTTCAGCGTCGCCGCGGGCTCGTGGCAGACGGCGTGGTCGGGCCTCTGACAGCACGGGCGCTCGGACTGCCGCTCCCGCGCGCCCGGCGGGTGGGGGGTTCCCGGCAGGGCAACATCCCCGCCGCGCTCGAGAAGATCGCGCAGTGCGAGTCGGGCGGCAACCCCCGCGCGGTCTCGCCGAGCGGTCAGTACCGCGGCAAGTACCAGTTCGACCGGCCGACCTGGCGCTCGATGGGCGGCTCGGGCGATCCGGCCAGGGCCTCGGAGGCCGAGCAGGACCGGCGGGCGCTCGCGCTGTACCGCCAACGCGGCACGGCTCCTTGGCCGAGCTGCGGCTGAGTCGGGCGGCACCTGCGGGGGCTGAGGGTGCGGCGCCGGCGCTCTTGAGCACCGTGTTCGTCACCAAGTAGTCGCGCCCGCGGCACACTCGTGCCGGCCGCGGTCGCTCGCGCGTCCGTAGCGTCGGCGGCATGAGATGCGAACGCGGCGCGGCAACAGTCGAGTGGACGGCTCTGGTGCTCCTCGTGTCGCTGGCGCTCGGAGCCCTGCTCACGGTTGGGCCACGGGTGGACGGCCGCGCCTTCGGCGCCTTCCTCGCCCACTCGATCCTCTGTGCGGCCCGCGGAGGCTGTGACGACGGCGACGACGAGCTGGCGGCGGCCTACGGCGCCGGCGACGCCGCGCTCGTCCGCCGCTACGCGCCCAATCTGGTCTACGAGCCGGGAACGTTCAGCCTGCCGGTCGACTGGCGCGAGTGCCGCTCGCGCCGCTGCTCGGACGCCCCCGATGACCCCGACCTCGACGCTCACCGCTCGGCGCGTAGCGGCCATCGCGCCACGGCGTTCACCCGCGTCGTGCGCGAGGGCGGCGCGACCTTCATCCAGTACTGGCTCTACTACCCGCAGTCGCGAACCACGGTGGCCCACCTCTCCGGCGCATTCGAGAAGGCCGTGAGTCCGCTGCGCGTGGTGGGGATCGAGCCGCCCAAGCCGCCGGGATTTCATCCAGATGACTGGGAGAGCTACCAGGTGCGGCTCGGCGCCGACGGGCGCGCGACGGTGCGCGCCTCGTCGCACGACGGATACCAGGGCTGCAAGCAGCGTCGCTGCCGGGATCGGTGGACGCCCTGGACGGGATGGACACGCGTGTCGTGGGGCAGCCACGCGGGGCACATCCCGCTGCGCTCCGAGCGGGTGGACACGCGGGTCGACCGGCGGCCGCCATTCGTGCACGGCGACTACCGCTACACGCCGCAGTACCCGGGCCGCGACCTACGCGAGCGCACGAGCACGGGACCCGGCCTGCGCCTGGTGCCGCTCGAGTCGGTGGATCGCGGCGCCTACCGGCCGCTGCCCGGAAGCGACATCACCCCGCCGTGGGAGAAGGAGGTGTACGACCACCCGGGCAGCGATTCGACGGGGTGAGTGGAGGCCACGGCGCCCGGCTTCGGCGTGCCCCGGTTTGACACCACCCGAGCCGCCCCAATACGCTCGCCGCCCCGAGTAAGGAGTGTCCCATGGCCGACGAGCAGACAAGTTTGGGCGGCCGACGGTTCGCCCGGGAGCCGGAGGCAATCACGCCGGACTTCGCCCTCGAGATGTGCGAGGCCTGGCGCGAGGGCTTCAACGAGCACAACGCCGAGGCGTGCGTGGGGCTCGTAACCCACGACGTGTACTTCGACGACTCGGCGTTCTACGGCGGCCTCGCGTGCGGCCGTGAGGAGGTGCGCGCGGCGCTGGAGGCGGCCTTCCGGGCCCTGCCGGACGCCCGCCTCGACGAGGCGGACGTCTTCCTCTCCCTCGACCGCCTCAGGACGGCCGTGTCCTGGCGGCTCACCGGCACCCATCTGGGCCCCCTCGACCCCCCGGGGTTTGCCCCCACCGGTCAGCGCATCGAGGTCGTCGGGAGCGAGGTGTTCCGGTATCGCGGCGGGCAGATCTCCCATGCGACCGTGCGCTGGGACATGGCCGACGTCGCGCGGCAGATCGGGGCGGCGCCCGCCCTCGGGAGTCCCGGCGAGCGGCTGGTCGTACGGCTCCAGCGCCTGACCGCCCGGCGCCTGCGAAAGGCCGCCGGCTCCTGATGGCCATCGATTTTTACCGCACCCCCGACGAGCGCTTCGAGAGCCTGCCCGGCTTCCCGTACGAGCCGACGTACCGTGACTGGCAGGGACTGCGGCTGGCCCACATCGACGAGGGCCAGGGCTCGCCGATCGTGATGTTCCATGGCGAGCCGACGTGGTCGTTCCTCTACCGCAAGGTGATGGAGCCGCTGCTCGCGGCGGGGCACCGCTGCATCGCGCCGGACCTGCCGGGCTTCGGCCGCTCGGACAAGCCCACCGACGACGGTTGGTACTCCTACGACAACCACACCGCCGCAATCGTCGCCCTCTTCGAGGAGCTCGACCTCACTGACGCGACGATCGTCGTCCAGGACTGGGGCGGGCCGATCGGGCTGCGCATCGCGGCCACCGAGTTGCCGGAGCGCGTCTCCCGCATCGTCGCCATGGACACCGGCCTCTTCACGGGCCACCAGGAGATGAGCGAGGGCTGGAAGGCCTTTCGCGACTTCGTCGTGGGCACGCCCGACCTGCCGGTGGACATGCTGGTGGCGCGCGGATGCAAGACCGAGCCCCCGCCCGAGGTGGTGGCGGCCTACGCGGCTCCGTTCCCGAACCAGGAGTCGAAGGCCGGCCCGCGCAGCTTCCCGCCGATGATCCCCCTCACCCCCGACGCGCCCGGCGCCGCGGCCGGCCAGGCGGCGGCCCAGGCGCTCGTCGAGAACCCCCGGCCATCGCTCCTCCTGTGGGCCGACTCCGATCCCGCCCTGCCGCTCGATCCGGTCGGAAGGCAGGTGCAGACGCTGTTTCCCACCGCCGACGAGCTGACCGTGATCGAGGACGCCGGCCACTTCCTCCAGGAGGACCAGGGCGAGCAGATCGGCACGATCATCCGCGAGTGGCTGGCGGCCTGATCACGCCTCCTCGGTAGTCTCCGGGGCGGAGGAGCACCCGAGGTAAGAGAGAGGTTCGCCATGGCTGTAAGCGTCACCCTGTCCGAGGTCCAGCGGGCCGCTCTCACGGCCGCGTGCGACACCTTCGTCCCGTCGCTCGACGCGGCCGACGATCCCCACGGGCTGTTTGCCCGCGCGGGCTCCGACATGGGCGTGCCCGACGCCATGGAGCAGAAGCTCGCCACCCTCCAGGAGGAGGAGCTCGAGGGCATGCGCCAGCTCCTCGACGGCCTCGCCGCCCAGGGCCTCACGCCCGAGGCGCCGCAGGAGCTCCGCGAGCAGATCGTGCACGGCGTGGCCGAGTCGGGCCCCGACGGCCTGGCCGGGATTTCGGCGCTAAAGGGCCTGGCGCTGCTGCTCTTCTACGCCCTCCCCGACCCCGAGACCGGTCGCAACCCCAACTGGCCGGCCATCGGTTATCCGGGCCCGGTGTCCGCTCCGCCCGATGTGCCCAAGCCGATCCAGCCGATCGTGCCGAGCGGCGACGAGATCACCCTGACCGCCGACGTCTGCGTGGTCGGGTCGGGCGCCGGCGGTGGCGTGGCCGCCGCCAAGCTGGCCGCGGCCGGCAAGGACGTGATCGTGCTTGAGGCGGGCGGCTACTACAACGAGTCAGACTTCAATCAGCTCGAGCTGTGGGCCTACGAGAACATCTACCGCGAGGGCGGCATCACCCAGACGGCCAATGGCTCGATCACGATTCAGGCCGGCTCCAACCTCGGTGGCGGCACCACCGTGAACTGGACCAACTGCATCCGCACCAACGGCTGGGTGCGTGACGAGTGGGCGAACGAGTTCGGGCTCGAGGGCCTCGACGGCCCGGACTACGACCGCCACCTCGACACGGTCTTCGGCCGCATCGGCGTGACCGACGCCTGCAGCGACTACAACGGCCCCCATCAGCGGCTCGAGCAGGGGTGCGAGAAGCTCGGGTACCCGTTCCGCAAGATCACTCGCAACACCGACCCCGCCACCTACTCCCCCGACAACGCCGGCTTCCTCGGCTACGGCGATCAATCGGGCTCCAAGCAGGGCACGCTCAAGACGTTCCTGATGGACGCACACGAGCAGGGCGCGCGCTTCGTCGTGCGCTGCCGGGCGGACCGCGTGCTCACCGAGCGCGGCCGCGCGGCGGGCGTCGAGGCCACCTACACGGGCCCGGAGGGCGATCAGACGCGCGTGGTTGTCAAGGCCCAGCAGGTGGTGGTGGCGGCCAGCGCGCTCGACTCCCCGGCGCTGCTGCTGCGCTCCGGGATCGGCGGTCCCGCGGTGGGCGACTACCTGCGCCTGCATCCGGCCACCGCCGTGCTCGGCGTCTACGACGAGCCGCAGAAGTCGTGGTGGGGGCCGCCCCAGAGCGGGCTCACCGACGTCTACTCGAACCTCGAGGACGGCCACGGCTTCCTCATCGAGGGCGCGCACACGAGTCCCGGGCTGTTCGGCTCAGCCGTGCCGTGGCAGAGCGGTCGCCAGCACAAGGAGTTCATGTCCACCGGCGCCGAGCAGGCATCGTTCGTCTTCCTGATCCGCGACCGCGGACACGGCAAGGTCACGATCGACCACCGCGGCAACGCCGTGCACCACTACGACATCACCGACGAGCTGGACGAGCGCATCTTCCGTCGCGGGATGGAGGAGATGGTGAAGCTGCACGACGCCGCGGGGGCGCAGGAGATCCTCACCTTCCACCGCAAGCTTCTGCACTGGAAGCGCGGTGAGGACGTCGACGCCTTCCGCCAGACCGTGCACGACGCCCCGGTCACCCCTTACGACTCGGCGATCTTCGCCCTCCACCAGATGGGCTCGTGCCGGATGGGCAAGGACCCGTCCACGAGCGTCGCCGATCCGTGGGGCCAGCTTCACGACACCAAGGGCGTCTGGATCGGCGACGCGAGCTGCTTCCCGACCGCCACGGGCACCAACCCGATGGTCACGACGATGGCCATGGCCCACCGCACCTCAGAGGCGATCGTCGCCTCGGCCTGACCACGCCCGCCGAAAGGAACCGATCAATGAAGACGCTCTACACCGCAGAGGCGACCGCCACCGGTGGCCGCCAGGGCCACGCGCGCACCTCGGACGGCCACCTCGACGTGGACATCGCCGTGCCGCCGGAGATGGGCGGCTCCGAGAGCGAGGCCACCAACCCCGAGCAGCTCTTCGCCGCCGGTTACGCCGCCTGCTTCGGCAGCGCGCTGCAGGTGGTGGCCGGCCATCAGGAGAAGGACGTGAGCGAGTCGAGCGTGACCGCCCGCGTGGGCATCGGCATGATCGGGAAGGGCGCCTTCGGGCTCGAGGTCGAGCTGCGCGTGGCCATTCCCGGGATGGCGCAGGACGAGGCGCAGGCCCTGGTCGACCGCGCGCACGAGGTCTGCCCCTACTCGAACGCCACGCGAAACAACATCCCGGTCGAGTTGACTGTCGAGGCCGGCCAGGCCGCAGAGGTGACGGCCTGATGGCGGCCGAGCGGCTCGAGGTCGGGGATCCCTTCCCGGCGGTCACCCTCCAGTCGGTCGAGGGGTCGGTGGACGTGAGCGAGCGGTGGCGGGACGGCCCGCTCATCCTCGCCTTCGAGCGCCACTTCGGCTGACCCCACTGCCGCGCGCACCTCGCTCAGTTGAGTGAGGCCCACGAGGAGATCCGGTCCGCGGGCGGCGACGTGATCGCCGTCTTCCAGTACCGCGCCCAGCCGACGCGCAACTTCTGTCGCCAGCGCGGGGCCACCGTCGACTGCTACGGCGATCCCGATCGCGAGGCCTACCGCCAGTTGGCGCTCACCGAGTACTCGGCCATGGACTTCGTGGGCCCGAAGCAGGCGCTGTCCTCGCTGAAGGCCGCCACGAAGGGCCACTTCGTCGGGCTCCCGAAGGGCGGCGACGTGAAGCAGTCGCCCGGCACCTTCGTCGTCGGCACCGACGGCCGCGTGCTGCTGGCCCACTACAACGGTGATTCCTCCGACAACGCCCCGATGGACCAGGTGATGGACGCGGTGCGGAGGGGGGCTACGGCGGCGGCGTGAACCTGCGCGCCGCGCGGTAGGGGCTCCCGCGCCGCGGCTACTGCTTGCGGGCGATGGCCCGGGCGAGCTCGGTCTTCGTCATCGTCGAGCGGCCCTTGACGTCCAGAGCGCGCGCCCGCTCGAGCAGCTCCTGCTTCGTGTTGCCGAACACGTCCACGCCGCCGAACGTCTCACTCGGCCGCTCGCGCGCCTCGCGTCCGCTCTTGGCGGCCTGCGGGTCCGACGGGCCGGGCTCGTCCTTGGGCTCCCAGTGGTCGCCCACCTTCTCGAAGGTGTGCTTGAGCGAGGCGAACGCGGTCCGTCGGGCGCGCTCACCGTCGCCGTACTCCTCGACGGCGCTCTCGAGCGTCTTCAGGTAGGTGCGTTGGGCCTTGCGCGGAGAGCGCTTGAGGGTCCCGGGTAGCTCGTACTCGCCCTTCGGCATCCTGAGCGACGTGATCCCCGCCCCGCGGAGCGGGGAAACCCCTAGACATCCATGAAGCGTCGATCCCGTGGCTCGAGCGCGGCACGAAGGATCCGGAGCAGGTCCTGAGGGAGGCTCTCGGGGCATCGCTCGAGCTCTGGCGCCGGCATGCTGCGGTCCTGCGCTCGACGATCGAGTCGTGGCAGTCGGACCCGGCGCACTCGTGGCCATGAACGAGCGCTGCTGGTACTTCGCGCTCGTTGGCTCGACGCCCGACTCCGACGAGGGGCTCGTCGACGCGCTCACCTCGATCTGGCTCGCGTCGGTTTACGGACGACCAGGTGCCCGAGGGCCTGCGCCCGAACGAGAGGCGGCATAATCGGCGCATGCCTCGAATCGGCCGCTACGCCAGGGCCATCGCCAAGTCCGGGCAGGGCGACCGCCTTGCCGAGATCCTCTTGGGCGAGGCGCGGGCGGCGGAAGCCCAGCCCGGCTGCGAGTTGTACGTGATCAACCGCATCGCGGACGAGCCGGACACAATCTGGGTCACCGAAGTGTGGCGTAGCCAGGAGGACATGGATGCCGCATTGGCCGACGCGCGCGAGCGCGGGGCGATCGAGCAGGCGCTGGCGGTGATCGATCATTTCGCCGAGCCGATCGAGCTGATTCCCGTCGGCGGCAAGGGGGTTGTCGGCTGATGGCAAGCGTCACCCTCGTCACCGGCTTCCCGGGCTTCCTCGGTACGCGCCTCGTGGCCTCACTCCTGGCCGCCGATGCCGGAGCGCGAATAGTCGCGCTGGTAGAGCCGCGCATGGCTCACCAGGCCACCGCCGCCGCGGCGGTGCTCGACCCGGAGCGCATAGAGGTCCTGCAGGGCGACATCGCCGAGCGCCGGCTGGGCCTCGACGAGTCCGTCCACGACCGCCTGGCCGCGGAGATGACGAGCGCCTATCACCTGGCGGCGATCTACAACCTGGCGGTCCCACTCGAGATCGCCCAGCGCGTGAACGTGGATGGCACCGGCAACGTGCTCGAGCTCTGCGCCCGAGCGGAGGGCCTCGAGCGCTTCAACTACGTGAGCACGGCCTATGTGGCGGGTGTACGCAAGGGCGTCGTCTACGAGCACGAGCTGCTGATGGGCCAGCGCTTCAAGAACCACTACGAATCGACCAAGTTCCAGGCCGAGGTCTGGGTCCGCGACGCCATGGCCACCGTGCCCACCACGATCTACCGCCCGGCCATCGTGGTCGGCGACTCGCGCACCGGGCAGACGCAGAAGTTCGACGGCCCCTACTACCTGCTGCGCATGCTGCAGCGGCTGCGCGAGCGCAACCTGCCCATCCCGCAGATCGGTCGCTCGAGCGCGCCCTTCAACGTGGTGCCCGTGGACTTCGTGGTCGACGCCATGGTGGCCGCCGCCGGCGATCCGCAGTCGCTGGGGGAGACCTTCCACCTCGTCGATCCGGAGCCGCTCCAGGCCTCCGAGCTTCTCAGCATGCTCACCCAGGAGTACCTCGGCAGGGGCACCGACTACCGCGTGCCGGGACCGGTGGTGGCGGAATCACTGCGCATCAAGCCGCTGCAACGCTTCCTGGGCGGCACTCCGCGTGAGTCGATCCGCTACCTCAACCACGAGGTCCGCTTCGACACCCGTCGGACCGGCGACATGCTCGCACGCCAGGGGCTGCGGTGCCCGAACTTCGCCGAGTACGTCGAGCCGGTCGTCTCCTTCTTCCGCCGCCACGAGGACGATCCGGCGTTCTCGGGGCAGGCGCTGCCGGAGCAGGCCGAGCCCTCGGAGAAGGTCTTCGCCTAGCCGGAGCTACCCGAACACGCGCGGGTACTCGATCGCCGGGCATGGAGCTGCTGTTCAGCGCGCGATCCGAGTCGCACGCCGCCGTCTACCCTCACGCCTGGCGATGGCGGCACTCGAAGAGAGCCCGACCACGCCGTCTTCGTCGCTGCGGCTCAGCGTGCTCGACCAGTCGCCGGTCTCCGAGGGTTCGACCGGAGCGCAGGCACTCCACAACACGCTCGACCTCGCCCGCCTCGCCGACGAGCTCGGATACCACCGCTACTGGGTGGCCGAGCACCACGGCACCCCGATGCTCGCGAGCGCGAGCCCGGAGGTGCTGATCGGGCCGATCGCGTCGGCCACCGAGCGCATCCGCGTGGGAAGCGGCGGCGTGATGCTGCCCCACTACAGCCCGCGCAAGGTGGCCGAGAGCTTCAGCATGTTGAGCGGCCTCTACGGCGATCGGATTGACCTGGGGCTCGGGCGCGCCGCGGGCACCGACCCGATGACCACGCACGCGCTCCAGCGCGACCGCCGTGTGCCCGCGCCCGACGACTTCCCCCAGCAACTCGCCGAGCTGCTCGCCTACCTCGAGGAGCGCCCGCCGCCCGACCGCCGCTTCGCGGGGCTCGCACCGCTGCCGGCCGCGCCGGCAGCACCCGAGCCGTGGCTGCTCGGCTCGTCATTGCAGAGCGCGATCTGGGCTGGCCAGCTCGGCCTCTCCTACGCGTTCGCCGACTTCATCAACCCCGGCAAGGGCGAGATCGCCCAGTTCTACCGCGAGTCCTTCGAGCACGGGCAACGCCTGCCCGAGCCGCGCGTGGCCGTCTGCGTCGCGGCTATCTGCGCTGAGACCGACGAGCGGGCGGAGGAGCTGGCCCTGAGCGGTCGGATGAGCAGGTCGATGATGAACCGCGGACGGCTGATTCCCGTGCCGCCGGTGGAGACGGCGCGACGCTACTTCGAGGCCAAGGGCCCCTCGGCCGCTCCGGTCGGGCGCCGGGCCGTGATCGGCTCACCGGGCACCGTGCGCGCCGGCCTGGAGGAGGTGGCGCGCGAGTACGGCGCCGACGAGGTGATGGTGGTCACGATCACCTACTCGCACGAGGCGCGCCGCCGCTCGTACGAGCTAATCGCGGAGGCGTTCGGGCAGGCGCCGGTGGAGTCAGGCCGGCCCGCGCTCGTGGAAGGCGCGACCGGGTGAGGGATCTCCCACCGCCCGGCCACCGGCGACGCCTCAAGGGGTATCGATCCGCCGACGCGGCCGCGACGCCTCAATCTTTGTAGGGATCGAACACGTCGCGACCGGCCATGGCCACGCCCAGCGGCGTGAGGCGGTGCTTCACCCGGATGGTGTCCCCGTGCGCGGCGAGCACGTCGGGCAGGCGCTTGTAGACCTCCGGCGCCTCGTCGGCGCCGCCGCCCATCACCACGATGCCCTCTCCCCGCAGCCGCTGCTGCACGGCCGGCCAGTCCACAAGGCCGGCGCGCTTCAGCTCCTCGCGCCGGACCTTGCGCATCGACGCCTCAGGGTGCCGCGGGCAGGCCTGCCCCTTGTACTCGCGAGCTGGGACCTCGAAGCTGCAGTCCCGCACGCTGCAGGCGTACACGGTCGAGCGCTTCATCCGGCCCGCGGCCGCCGAGCGGCTCATCACCCGGCCGGCGCCGTGCACGGTCGAGTACAGCGATTCGGCCGAGCTCGCGTCGCCGGACTCGACGCCCTCCAGGATCACCGACTCGTCGCCCATGCTGCCGCCGACGAATCCCTCCTGACCGGCGTTCGCGGGCGTGCAGCCCTTGCGCACCACCCACAGCCTGCGCCCGAAGTGCTCCTCGAGCCACGCGAAGTTGTGGTGGTTGTGCACCTCGTGCATGGCCTCGGCGCCCAGGATCTCGAGCACCTTGTCCACCACGACGTCGCGTCCGGCGTAGGCGTACTCGCCGGCCACCTGCATCGCCTCGACGTAGGACTGGCCAACCTCCGAGTCGATCGCGAAGAGCACGGGCGGTGAGTCCATCTCGCCCTCGGCCACCTTCAGCCCCATGCGCTTGCGCTCGCCCTCGTCGAACGGCAGGCCCTGGGCCAGCGCGAGGAAGCCGGTCGCCGTCTTGTGGCCGAAGCCGCGCGAGCCGAAGTGCACGCCGATCCACACGGTTCCGTCCTCGTCGGCGAACAGGTTCACGTAGTGGTTCCCCGAGCCCACCGTGCCGAGCTGGTTGCGCGCGAGGTCGAGCAGCTTGCGCTGCGGCGCGAACGGCGCCTGGGCGATGCGCTCGATCACCGGGTGGTCGGTCTTCTCCTGCGCGGGCACGCCCATGCCGAAGGACACACGCCGGACGATCTCGCCCATCGCGCCCTCGACATCGAGATCCGCTCGGGTCAGGTTGGTGCGCACCGCCTTGTTGCCGCAGCCGATGTCGAAGCCGACGCCGGAGGGGGAGACGAAACCCTCGAATCCGATCGCGCCGCCGATCGGCTGGCTGTAGCCCGGGTGATGGTCGGCGCACAGCACACCGAACTCGGCATCACCGGCCTCCATGCACGTCTCGAGCTGCTTGAGGCTCCGATCGTCGACCGGGCCGAACGTCTTGATCATCGTTTCCTTCCTCTCTGTCAGTGAGTGTGAACGAGTCGAGGCCCCCGGGAGGAGTCGAACCTCCGCGCCCGGGTTCGAAGCCCGGTGCTCTGTCCGCTGAGCTACAGGGGCATGGTGCTGGGAGAAGGGAGCGCGGGCCGAACCGCGCCCGCGCCCCTCTCCTCACATCGAGCCGCCGGCGAAGTCGGCGATCACGGCGGGTGTCGCCGTGTCGAACCCGACCACGTCCAGCATGCCTGCGTCCTCGGGGTCCGCGATCGTGAACCCGTTCGAGACCATCCCAACCACGATCAGCCGGGCGGCGATCCCCGACCGCTCCCGGTACTGCTGGAGCGCCTGCGCCGGGTGGACGTCGCCCGCCCAGGTCTCGGAGTCGGTGTAGATCACGAACGTGTCGATCTCCCGTCCGCGCTCCATCGCGTACAGCATCGGCAGCGCGCAGTCCGTGCCGCCGAAGGGGAGATCCGACACCGTGCGCACCGCGTCGTCGAGGCGCTGACGCGGGCTGATGGCAAGCGGCGTGAGTCCGTCCACGCCTCCGAACATCCGCTGGCGCGAGCGAGCGAGCTTCATGCCGCCGCGACCGGCGTAGAAGCCCACCACCTCGCACTGCGGCTCGCGGGCCATCGTCACGAGGGCCATCGCCGCCGACGCGTCCCGAGGCGTGAGCCCCGGCACGCCGGCCACGGCGCCCCAGGTCATCGATCCGGACACGTCGAGCGCCAGCAGGAAGCGCGAGCCCGAGGGCTCCACGTTCCCGAACGAGGCGTAGAACGCCCCGTCGAGCGCGTCCACCACCTGGCCGACCGGGCTCCACTCGCCCCGGCCGCGCACACCGTGCCCGGACGCGTAGGTCCGCAGCGCGGCCAGCACGGCGATCGGGTGCACGCGCGCCCGGCGCAGGCGCTCGCCATCGCCGAGCTGATCCACCACCCGCGCCGCTCCGGCCGAGCCCGGCGCGATTACGCCGACCCGGGTCATCGTGGCGAGGTTGCGGATCATGGCCGTGACCGGCATGTCCTCGAGCAGCGCCTCCCAGACCTCCGGAGAGGTCAGGTGCTCGCTGCGCACCGCCTCTCGCGGGAGGCGGTGATCGCGGACCAGCGCTGCCGTGTCAGCCGGCGTCTCCACCACCTGGGCACGAACGTAGCCCTCGACGATCCGCGGCAGCCCGCCGGTGCCGGTGCCCCGAACGATCCACTCGAACAGGCGAGCGTGCTCGTCGGAGACGGCCAGCGTCGGGTTGCCGGCGCTCACACGCCCGCCCGGGTGAGCAAGGCGCAGGAGGTCGCGGTGCGTCACGCCCTCGCGCTGGCGGTACTTCACCGCCTGATACGCGAGCGAGTCCACGTCGCGCGCCGCGTACCAGCGGCCGACGCCACGCCGCAGCGACCGGCCCCAGCCTCGGAAGCCCTCGACGAAGCCCGCGAACTGGAACAGGTGAGCTCCGGTTCGGCAGACCTCCGGGAGGGCGTCCAGAGCCGCACGTCGGGTGGGCTCGTCGCCCAGTCCGGCGCACACGGCCAGCGCGTAGATGGCCGGGTCGTTGCGCGGCGCCCGACCACCGTGGCTCACGCTCACGATCTCGCGGACCGTGCGCGGACCGTCGGCGCGCAGGCAGCGCTCGACCACGTCGGCGTTCTCGCGGGTGAGCTTCCACTCCCCGGCGTAGTAGCTCCCGCCCTCGGACCCGAGGATCAGGAACCGACCGAGCCGCGTCCAGTCGTCGACGGCCCAGGTGAAGCCGCCGGCGCTGCCCGGCACCTGCCCAGAGCCGACGATGGGTGCCCACTGGGGGGTCACCCGGTGCAGGTGCTGCTTGAGATACGACATCTGCTCCACCTCCTTTGTGGTGGTCGTTGGGTGTGTTTGGGGAGAAGTGCGGCGGTCGTGATGGCACAGGCCGGGAGTGCTGAGCTACCGGCGACCAGCGTGGCCACCGAGCGGGGAACGAACCCGCGACCTCTCGACCCCTCGGGGCCGAGCGCTCTACCGATAACCGGCAACTGCTTCGGCCCGCCGCGATGAAGAAAAGCCGCGGTCATGTGACGAGGATCGGTGGAGACACGGCCGTTCGGCCGCCGGGGCCGCCAGGCCCCGGGCTCCGCGTTGGAGGCGGTAACCGATTCTCTCCGGCCCGCGGCCGGAAAGGGTGGTCCGCTGCGGTCGTGTGGTCGCGAACCGTGAATGTCGGGGGCTCTGCCGCTGAGCTACCACCGGCGAGATGCCGGCGAGCGGGACTCGAACCCGCGTCCACCCGATCCCGATAACCGGAACGCTTCGGCCCGCAGCGGGCCTTTGTGGGTTGAGAACCGCGGTCGTGAGAGTGCAGACCGGGGTCAGTCCCCGAGAGGGGACATCGCGTGACAGGCGGTAACCGGAATGCTCCGGCCCGCGGTCCTCGGTGTGGAAGGTGCGGACGGGTGGAGTCGAACCACCACAGCGCTATGGCGCCGGGGCTACAACCCGGGGAGCTCGCCGATGCTCGGCGTCCGCCTGACGGGGCCGACCGGACTCGAACCGGCGACCATCCGCTCGACAGGCGGATGCTCTACCTCTGAGCTACGACCCCAGGCGCCGTCAGTAGCGCGGGCAGGGGTCGAACCTGCTGTCTCGAGCTCATGAGGCTCGCGAGATACCCGTTTCTCCACCGCGCGATGAAGGTGTGACCGGCAGGAGTCGAACCTGCGCGCCCCGCATTTCAAACGGGTGCTCTTCCGACTGAGCTACGGCCACGTCGTCTCGGTTGTCCACGCCTCTCTCCCACCCTTCGACCCTGGATCGGCCGCGCGCGGCGGTCGTCCTACGTGGAGGGGTGCTGGAGCCCGGAGTCGCCTTCGCGGTGAGGGCGAGCCTTTCTCTCTCGGGAGGGGCCTCTCTTACTTCGTTGTCTTCTTCAAGCTGGGCATCACCTGTTCGTGTCTGTCGGTCGTTGAAACTTGGTCTTGAAACGCAAAAGGGCGACCCGTGGGCCGCCCTCGTCAGTCGAGTCCTCTGTCCACGCTGTACTTACCGGCGGACGAGCCTCCTGACGAGGGTGCGCGCGTATTCGCGCTCGCACGAGCGATCGAATCGCTCGAGCTGTGCGGGCGCGGTCTGCTTCGTGATGTGGAGGGAGAAGTGACTCATCTGATTGGTCCGGCCGGTTGAAGGCCGCGAGCGAAGGTAGCAAGAGATACGCGGATTGCAACCCACTTTCGTGAACCGTTCGGCGACGCCTCGCGTGCGCGCGCGAAAGTGAGCGGCCGGAGAAAGACGGCTGTGCGAAGTTGTGTTAAGAAGCGATCGCCGCCTCGCCGGTGGGGCTTGTGGTCGTGCCCGCCGCCGGCGCTATCCCACGGGCGCGAGCGCTGGAGCAAGGGCACCGGGACCCACGCGTATGCGCTCCGCGAGGGTGTGTCCTCGCCGCGCACGACCCATCGCGCGGCGAGGACTACCGGGCGGCGCGGTCAGCCGTCCACAGCCGTGCCGGCCGGACGAGCCTGCAACGCCTTGAGCTCCTTCAGGCGCGCGCGCCAGTAGGTCTTCTGCTCCTCGGCGGCTGCGGCGTCGGCCAGGCGCTCGTGCACGACCGCCACGTGGCTCTTGGTGTCGCCCTTGGCGGCGAAGTAGACGTTCACGCGGCTCGAGCCGTCCCCCCAGTTGGCTCGCATCGATCTCCCGGGCTGGGTGGTCCGGATCGTCAACGGGGCGTCCGGCAGCCAGCGGCGGCGCAGTGTCTCGTCGGCGAACGCTGCGTAGAGATCGTCCACCGGCATGGCGACCGTCGCGCTCGCGCTGATCTCGAAGCCGTCGGACCGCTGGCCGGGTGCCCGCCGCCCACGCGCCTGCTCGTAGGCGACGGTGACCGACTGCGCCCACCAGCCGCCGGTCCCGTGCTCGGCGTCGAGCCACGCGGCGATCTCCTTGTGCGAGCGCTCGCCCGCCCCCCAGCGGTCCAGCAGCTCGAACCACTCCTCGTAGGGGCGCCCGGTGCTCCTCCGCACGGCATCGTCCGATGGCCGGCGCGGGCCTTCTTTGCCAGCGGGCGCAGGGCTCGCCGCCACCGGCTCGGCCGGCTCGGCCGACCGCGCGAGCAGGTGGCGGCGGGCGGTCGTGTAGCGCTCGCCCGTCTTCTCGGCACGAGCGCGAACGCGGGTCTTGAAGGACTTCTGCCTGGTCATTTCGTTCTCCTATCAGCGGCGCGGCCGGGGAACTCACGCTTCCTCGTCCCGCCGAGACAGGGCTGACCAGCATCCCGAGGATTCGTGATCCCCTTTACCTCCCCGAGCCGGTGGCGTGAGCACCGGGGCGAAGGTCGAGCGCGGGACTGCGCTGTCTGGGCAAGGTAACAGCGGGCGCGGGCGGTTGCAAGGGGCCGCGTGGGTGGAGGGTCAGCGGCCTGCCGGCCGGTAGGTGCAGATCAGGACGCCGGTGCTCGCGGTCGTGGTCGACGGTCGCGCCTCAGCGGCTCCCGAGAGCGCGATCTACCGGTGTGGCGACCGTAACCGAGTCGACGGTCGCGTGCTCAGAACGCAGACGAGCCGGCATAAAGCCGGCCCGCCTGGCTAGATCGCGCTTCAGTTGTTAAGGGTCCCGGGGTCAGGTGAGCCCGGCGGCTTCACAGTCCCGACTTGCGTCGAGTTGGCGATCTGCATCCCCGGTATCGGCAGGAGCACCGGACGGCTTTAGGGCTCCCTCCGAGCCATGCCCTAGCGAGGCTCCGAAAGCCGCGGTTAGGGTGTCGCCCGTGCCCGCCGAGCGCCGCCGCAAAGCCGCCGCCGTCGTCCTCGCCATCACCGCGCTCGCGGGGTGCGGCTCCGGGGACCAGGCGGACGTACGCCAGGCCGCCAAGGACTTCTTCGCGAAGGCGAGCGCCGACGGCCCAGAGGCCTGCAAGCTCGCCTCGAAGCGCTACGCCGCCTCGCCCGACGGCTGCCTCAACGACGCCAAGGCCTTCGGCGAGGACTCCGACAAGATCGAGCCGGTCTCAGCCGTGAACGAGATCGAGATCGACGGCGACAACGCCACGGCCCGGATCGTCTCCCAGGGGCGCGCGGCTGCGCGGCGCGATGCGTCTGGTGAAGGAGGACGGCGAGTGGCGCTTCGACGGGATCGACCCGTCAGCTCTGTAACGCGGCGCCGGTGAGTCACAATCGACCGACGGAAGCAAACCGAGAGGAGCACCGATGCTGTTTGGCCAGGAGCACGTGCGGCGCTACGAGGAGACGGGTGGCGAGGAGGGCCATGAATGGAACGGCACCACCGCCCTGATCCTCACGACCAAGGGCCGGAAGTCCGGGGAGCCCCGGCCCAACCCGCTGATCTACCAGGAACACGGCGACAGCTACCTCGTGGTGGCCTCCAAGGGCGGCGCCGACGAGCCGCCCGCGTGGTACCTCAACCTCGAGGCCAACCCCGACGTCGAGGTGCAGGTCCGGGGCGACCGCTTCCCGGCCCGCGCGCGCACCGCAACGCCCGAGGAGAAGCCCGAGATGTGGCCAAAGATGACCGCCGTGTGGCCGGACTACGACGAGTACCAGAAGAAGACCGAGCGGGAGATCCAGGTGGTGGTGCTGGAGCGCGCCTGAGGGGGGATCAGGCCGGGTCGATCCGGCTGCGGAAGGACTCGGCCGACTCGACCGTTGCCCCCTCCGCGCGCACCCGATCCGCGAGCCAATGGTCGGAGGTCACCACGCGGACCTCGCGCGGCTGAGGATCGGCCACCACGCGCCGCACGATCTCGTCGTCCGCGGAGTTGGCCCGCGCCCGCCGCGCGAAGCCGACCTCCACCACCGACGACCTGATCGGCGGCGACGGGGGCTTCTCGAATACCACCGTCACGTCGTCCTTCTCGCCGGCCGCCCAGCGCTCGAGCAGATCGACCAGGCGCACCATCGCGTCGTGACGATCCCGCCACCACCCGTCGGGCCGCGTGCCGATCACGTTCATCCCGTCGACCAGCCAGCGCACGGTCTACTGAAGCCACCAGACGAAGGAGGGGTATGGCCGGCCTGAAGCGATGAAGGTGTCGAGCGACGTGACGAGTCGGCCGAGCGTCGCAGGTTGACCCTGTGGGAAGCGCCGCGGGTTCAGGATCACGATTCCAGCATGACCGGTACCGGACTGGCGGCGGCGCCGGTCGATCTCGAGGAAATCGTCACGGTTGTAGGTCGCGACCGCTCGACCTTCGTCCTGCATGCGATCGAAGAGGTCCAGATCGTCCAGCGCGCGCAGATCGCCGCGTTCGGTGACCGCCACCACGTCGTGTCCGCGCCGCCTTAGTTGTTCCGCGATCGCCGACGAGAGCATCTCGTCGAGCAGAAGCGTCAAGCGAGCGCGGCTTGCTCGCGGCGCCAGCGGCTCTCGGCCGCGGCGGCTTCCTCTTCGTTCCGGCGAATGCGCTCGTCGATCTCGTCCGCGTGATCGGCGTAGTAGCCGAGGGCGGTGCGGACCTGGACGAGAGTCAGGTTGATCGACTCAGCCAGGGCGAGCAGCGCAGCCTCGTCTTTCTGACCCATGCTGCGCACTGCCCCTACGAGCTCCCAGACGTCTGGGCCCGCCGCGAGCCCCGCGCGCCGGCCCGTTGGCCCATCCCGGAAGACAATTCCCGGGTGGTCGTCCATACGCATGCCCTCGTCGATGTAGCGCTCGGCAAGGCGCGACTTGTTCGAGCCGGCACGGTGCCCTCTCCGCTCGAGCCGCTCGACGACCTCAGCATCTAAGCGAGCGGAGAACGAACGGCTGGGCCCCGGCATGTGTGACAGTGTACGACGGACCTCCGCGCGGCCCGTTGCCCAGAGAAGCGCCCGGACACGATGGCATGCTAACTACATGCCTTACGCATGCTAGCCTTTCCCCGGCATGGGCGCGATACAGGTCAAGAACGTGCCGGAGGACCTGCACGCCGCGGTACGAGGCCGGGCCGCCGAGGAGGGCATGAGCGTCGGGGAGTACGTACTCGGCGTGGTTCGCCGGGACCTCGCGCTTCCCACGCAGCGCGGTTGGCTCACCGACCTGGCGTCGCGTGAGGCCGCGGAGGGGATCGACGCGGCGAGTGCGCTCAGCGACTCGCGCACCGAGCGGGAGGAAAGCCTCGCCTCGGCCGATAGTCGTTGACGCGTCCGCCCTCGTCGAACTGCTCCTGAACAGCAGGCGCGCAGGCGCGGTGAGGCAGGCGGTGGGCCACTCGGCGATGGTGAGCCCCGACCTCGTGAACGTGGAGACCATGTCGGTGCTCAGACGGCTTGAAGCCGGCGGGATTCTTAGTCGCACTCGCGCGGCTCAGGCGTTCGCAGACCTAGAACGAGCGCCGCTGCGAAGAGTGCCCACGGCGCCCCTACTCCGCCGGGCATGGGCGCTTCGGAGCCATGTATCCAGCTATGACGCGTGCTACGTCGCACTGGCCCAGCAGTTGGGGTGTCCTCTCGTGACTGCCGATCTGCGCCTGGCTCGCGGGGCTGGCGCGCCGGTGCCGATCGTGGCCGTGTGACGAAGAACCCCTACGGGCGCTCGCGCACGCCCACTCGAGGGTCAAGCGTCGCCAACTCGCCGTCGAAGGCGCCGGGCTCGGGAGCGGGGTCTGTCCAAGCGTCTGAGTTCATCCCTGTCCTTTCGCGATTCTACGCTCGGCGTCCGTCGAGCTCCAGCCAGTGACGATGAGCCAAGTGGTGGGTTCGATGGTCCTCTCGAGAACGAACGTCAACATACGGCCCCCGCGGCGGAGATACCGCGTGCACCGAGCTTGTCGAGAGCGATATCGGTCGCGAGCAGTTGGTGGACTGCTTCGCCTGGCACGCCCATGGTCTACCGGCCGTTCCCGACGGACGTTGCCGACGCCGCGATCTCCCTCTCGCCCGAAGTATGGAGCACGGAGGGGCGCGCCGCGGCCTTCGCCTTACGCTTCCTCGCCCGGCGGTAGCGGAGGCAGCGGGTCGACAAAGCCCCACCCAACCGCGCCCGCAAGCGCGCCAGCGCCAAGCGCACGCACCGCCGTCGCCGCGCGGCCCGGGAGCACGAGCGACACCCCGATGGCGATCGTCCCGCCGACCGGCAGGTTGGCAAAGCGCAGCCGCGTCCTGCCGATCCGCTCCCCCCATCGGCCCGCTTCCGGATCGCCGTGCAGCCGCCGCGTGACCACGATTCCGGCGGCCAGGCCGGCGGAGAAGGCGAGCGGCGGAACCATCGAGGCGGCCATGAACGCCGGAGTCTGCCACTTCCGCGCGGCGCATGTTGGCGCGCATTGACAACGACTGCTCGCGGTGGGAGGGTGCGCCCACGAGGTCTTCGAGCAAGCTCGGCCGCCGCGTCGCCGTGCTCGGCGGCGGGATGGCCGGCCTCGCGGCGGCGCACGAGCTGATCGAGCGCGGGTTCGAGGTGCACGTGTACGAGCGCCATGAGCTCGGAGGCAAGGCGCGCAGCATCGGCGTCGCCGGCACCGCGCGGGGCGGCCGGCGCCCGCTCCCCGGCGAGCACGGCTTCCGGTTCCGGCTAGCAGCGGGGCAGTCGGCGCGCCAACTTGACGCGCCGGCCGTCGCCCAGCCGTACGTGCACGACTAGGCGGGCGCTCGTGCGCGCGGGCCGAACCGATGTGCGGAAGGGCGCCCGACGGTCGCGCGCCACGCGGCGGCCACCGCGCACGAAGTCGGCGCGGCGCACGTTCTCTATCCCGCGCCCAATCAGCCGGACGGACACCGCTCGCCGCGCACAGCTTCGCTTGCCGCGCGAGCGGGCCCGGCGGTAAGCCAGGCGCAGCCGCAGCTTCACCACCGCCGGTGCTGGCGTCGCCCCCTGGGGGACCACCGGCGCCGCCGGCTGTTGCACGTCGCCCGTCGTACCGCCCGCGCTAGCGGACTCGCGCACGGGGAGCCGCAGCTCGAGGTTGGCGACGGCTACCTCGAAGGCTCCGTTGGACTGGCGCAGGTACGGGGCGTCGTTGCCGAGCAGCTCAAGCCTCGGCACGTGACCCGGCTCGAACCGCCAGCCGTTGCCACCGAGCTGGAAGACCTGCCGTGGGCCTCCCGCACCCGGCCGGAAGACGCCCCGGGCGACCAATGTCTGCTGCCCACCGCTCGGCGCGACGTCCCACAGCCGGGCGGCCACCTGGGAGCTCTGCCCGCTCACGGCCATGTCGGCGATCACCGTGGGGGCCCCAAGCAGCGTGTAGCCGTCGGCCGGCGCGGGCGGCAGCCTGTATACGGCGGTACCGGGATCGTCCTTGGCCGTAGTGACCACGCAGGAGTTGGCGCCGGCGTTCACGGGGTCCACCGCGCGAGCGGTGGCCGGATCGCCGCCCGAGGAGAGCACCGTCTGGCTACCGGCGAAGCTTCCGCGGACCTCCCCAGGGTGCAGCTCGGCGTAGCTCGGCGCCCGGTACGGCCCTCCCGAGGGAGCGGAGCTCGGGCATGTTTGGGTGAGGGCCTCGACACCCTGGAATGGCCGTGGGGCCGAGCCCTTGACGTAGTGGTCCATCCAGGCCGCGATGGCGACCCTGATGCGCTCGATGTCTACCTTCTTGTTGGGGCCGCGCGGATGGCCGAAGTCGCCCGCGAGCACCGAGACCGGCGTGCCCGGGTGCAGCGCGCGCACGCGGTTGGCGTAGCGGACTGCCTGGTCGACCCCGAACAGGTCGTCGGTCCACCCGTTGGCCATGAGCACCGGGGCCGGCGTGCTGGACGAGTCCAGGTAGTAGGCGGACCGGTAGCGGAGCGCCTGGTCGGCGATCGACTCCATCATCGGGTCGCCGTCGTAGGGCTCACCCGCCTCGAGGCGGGAGACCATCGCGGTCACGTCGGCCTCCGGATCGGCGCCAGGCGGGGCGATGTAGCCGGTGCTCTGGCCGAGCGCGTAGAGCCCCGCGACGAAGCTCTGCTTGAGCACTCCGAAGGGAGCGATCTGGTCACGCGGCCCGGAGAGCACGTAGTCGAGCGAGCGCCCGTTGGGCAGCAGGCCCGTGGCGAGGTCACTCCATGTCGCGATGGGAGCGGCCGCTGCCAGGCTTATTGGCAGTCGTTTGCCGGGGCTAACCCACGGCACGAGCCGCCCGTCGGGCAGCATGGTGCGGTCGCGCAGGGTGGCGAGCATCAGCGTCTGGCCGCCACCGTAGGAGACGCCGATCACGCCGATGCGGGTCGGGTCGACCAGCCCCTGGTCGGCGAGGAGCCCCGCGAGGTGCTGGGTGTCGTGGCCCTCGTAGCGCACGTCGGCCAGGTGGATCCAGCCCCTGGCGCAGCCGCCAGGGTCGGCGGCCCGGGACGCCGGGGTACCGCATGAGTCCCCGAACCCGCGCGCGCTGTAGGCCAGCACCGCGTAGCCCCGGCGGGCGGCAAGGGCGGCGGCCTCGAAGTTGGTCTCGGCGGCCTCCTTGTTGGCGCCGTACCCGTGGAGCAGCACGATCAGGGGGAGATTCGCGTCGCCCTCGGCCGGGAGGGTGACCGTCACGTCCAGAGGCACGCCGTCGAAGGTCTTCACGCGGGTAGCGAGCGTGCTCTGGCAGACACGCAGGCCTTCACGTGGCGCGCACTCAAGGTTGCCGAAGGGCTGTACGTTCGCGCTCGCCTCGCCCGCCCAGAGCCCGCCGAGCGCCACCCCGACAAGCGCGGCCACCATGCCCCTCCGCATCCGGCGAGTATACGGCGCCGTAGCCAGCGCTCGTCGCCACCACGGGCATGGCCGGCCGTGCCGCCCACGCACGCACGCGGGCAACTACCGCCGTGGGATCAGCTCTCGGACGCGCGCCACGCGAGCTGCAGAGCCGGGCCGGCGGGCGCAAGCAGCGCCAGCTTCTGTTCGCGCGAGAGCCGCTTGACCCGCGCCTCCTCGCGGCGGGCGCTGCCCGCGTCGGGAAGCTCGATCACTCCGGCCAGCGCGACCGGTAGCCGACCCCGCGTGTAGCGGGCGCCGCGTCCGGCGCGGTGGGCGGCGAGCCTCTGCTCCAGGTCGAACGTCCATCCGCAGTACAGGCTCGTGTCGCCGCACCGCAGCAGGTAGACGAAGGCGGTGCGCTCGGCGATGGCGCCACGGTACGAGGCGAGGCGGCGGTGGCCCGGGGACCGGCCCCGACCGCTAGTCGAACAGGCGGGATAGCGGTGCCCGCCCTCCGCACGGCGGCTGCCGAGCAGTGGGGTCGTTAGGCCGCGTACCGCTCCGCCGCACGAGCCTTGGCCTTCGCCGCCTCGACTTCGCGGTCCTTGGGCGGGGCGGCGGTAACGAGCGCGTCGAGCAGCTCGGCGGAGGCCGCCGCGACGGCCTCCAAAGCGCGCTCCAGCGCGCGACGGGTCAAGTCGCGGTGGTCTCCGGCTCGCTCGAACCCGCGCTAGTCTCGCCGTCGTCACCCGGAACCTCGGCCAGCCGCCGGTGTAGCCGCTCACGCAGCTCGTCCGGGTCGTAGTCCGTCTGCGCCCGACGCCTGCGGGCCACCACCACGCCGGTGGCCGCCACGCCCGCGAGCCCGGCGAGTCCGATGTACTTCCAGGGCACGGGCATCGTCTCGTAGGTTACGGCCGGTGAACGTCACGGCCGTGAGGCTCGAGGACGCCGTGACCGCGGCGTCGACCGGGGACATCTGGCTGTTTCGCGGGCGGTCCCTCCCCGATCGCGCCATCCGTGCCGTGACCAACAGCCCGGTGAACCACGTGGGCATGGTCGTGGCGCTCGACGACCTACCTCCGCTCCTGTGGCACGCCGAGCTCGGTAAGTCGCTGCCCGACGTGTGGACCGGCGAGCGTCAGAGGGGAGTGCAACTGCACAAGCTCCGGGAGGCGGTGGCCACGTGGAACGAGCGCTACGGCCAGAGGGCGTGGGTGCGCCAGCTCGAGGGCCCGATCGAGCGGCAGCACGAGGACCGGCTGATGGAGATGATCGACCGCTTCGACGGCCGCCCCTTCCCGACCACACCGGGGCTCGCCCGGCAGTGGCTCACGGGCCGGTACCGCCGGCGCGAGTCGTCGCTCGAGACGGTCTACTGCGCCGAGCTGGTGGCCACCACCTTCCAGCACATGGGCCTGCTCCCCAAGCGGCGACCGGCGAGCTGGTACGACCCGGGGCGCTTCTGGAGCGGTGACCGGATCGAGCTCGTGCCCCCGTTCGCGCTCGCGGGCGAGGTGGCGGTGGGGTGAGTCAACCGCTCGCGGGGCCGGAAAGCAGACGAGCCGGCATATGCCGGCTCGCTGGCTAGATCGCACTGAGTTGTATTGAGTCCCGGGTCGGTAAGCCCGGCGGCTTCACATTCCCGGCGTCTTGCGCCGGGTTGGCGATCTGCCTTCCCGTTATCGGCAGGCCGGCGCTCACCTTTAGCGCCCGATACACGTCGTATCATTTCGCACCCATGCCCATCGTCTCCATGGCTCCGTATTGCGCACGGCGGGGCTGTAGCGGTCCGGCCTGGCAGGACGACCTGTGCCCCGCCTGCTGGCGCCTTGCGCGCATGTTCGGGAAGGACCCCAAGATGTTCGCCTTCGTCCCGCTCCACGGCTACGCCGACGACCGCGATGCCGTCGAGCTGCCCTGGGACCGCCTTGGGCAGGAGGCCGAGGCGCGGGATATCAGCGTGGCCGACGTGCTCGCCGAGAGGCCGCCGGACGACGGCACGGAGCCGCGACGTCGGACGCTCTGAAGTGGTGGACGAAGGGAGGGAGCGCCGGCGCTTTCTCCTCGCTCTGGCCTTCTTCCTCGTGTGCCTCGCGGTGTTCGTCTTCTTCGCCGCAGGCGGGCTCTTCCACTGATCCGGTTGGGCCCCCGGTCCTCCCTAATCGTGCGAAGGAAGCGTGGGCCGTCCGTCCGGACCGATCGAGCCAACCGAGCCCCTGGTAGAAGGCCGTGCTCCGGGCGACGTCCTCCACGCCCAGGGTGGCGAGGCTCACGCGCGCGGGAACGTCCATGGTCGCGAAGTATTGCGGGCGCTTCCTGGCTATCGTCTCCCGACCGTCATGGATGACCGCACCCGCACCGAGCTCGAGGCCGCCGCCTACCGCCGCCTGGTCGAGCACCTGCGCGAGCGCACCGACGTGCAGAACCTCGACCTGATGGACACCGCCGGCTTCTGCCGCAACTGCCTGTCGAAGTGGTACGCGGAGGCCGCCGCCGAGCGCGGCATCGAGGTTTCGAAGGACGACGCCCGCGAGCTCGTGTACGGCATGCCGTACGAGGAGTGGAAGGCCCGCCATCAGCACGAGGCGCCCGCCGCGACGGCCGGCGCCGGGGCGACCGATTCCTCGTAGCCACGGTGGCCGCGGCGGTGGCACCGCCGCAACGCCCAGCGCCACGACCGCCGTCGAGCCGGCCCCCGATCTCGACGCGCTGAGCGCGCTCGCCCGCGCGGGCGGGCGGCTTGGCATCGACACCGAGTTCATGTCGGAGTCGCGCTACTACGCGGACCTCTGCCTGGTGCAGCTTGCCGTCGACGACCCTGAGGCCGAGAGCGACGGCTCCCGCATCGAGGTGCTGGATCCTTTGAACACCGACATCGACCCGACGCCGATCGCCGAGCTGCTCGCCGATCCGGAGATCGAGATCGTGATGCACGCCGGGCGCCAGGACGTCGCGATCCTCAGGCGCGTCTGGCAGACCGACGTCCGCAACGTGTTCGACACCCAGGTGGCCGCGGGCTTCGTCGGTGCCGGCGCCCAGCCCGGGTACGGGCATCTCCTCGCCGCCATCCTCGGCGTGCAGCTCGACAAGTCGGCGAGCTTCACCCGCTGGGACGTTCGGCCTCTGTCCCGCGAGCAGGTGAGCTACGCGCGCGAGGACGTCGAGCACATCCTTCAGCTCAGCACCGAGCTGCAGAACCGCCTCGTCGACGGCGGCCGCCTCGAGTGGGCGCGCGAGGAGTGCCGGCGGCTCGACAACGCGACCGACCAGCGCGATCCCGACACCGCCTACCTGCGCCTTCCCCGCAGCAACCAGCTCAAGCCGCGCGCCCGCGCGGTGGCCCGGGAGCTCGCCGCCTGGCGTGAGCGCACCGCGCAGAGGGAGAACAAGCCGGTCGGCTCGATCGTGCAGGACGCGCCGCTCGTGGAGATTGCCAAGCGGCAGCCGGCCGACACGAACGCGCTCGAGCAGATTCGCGGCGTGCACGCCGGCATCAGTCGCCGCCGTGGCCAGGAGATCCTCGACGCGATCGCGCGGGGCGCCGCGACCGAGCCGCCTCCCGCCGAGGACCGCGAGCCGCTGAAGGCCACCCCGGAGGATCAGCCCGTCGTGTCGCTGGCCGAGGCCTTCGTGCGCGCGCGGGTGATGGAGGCGCAGCTCGCGTACGAGCTGGTGGTCACGCGCTCGGACATGACGGTGCTCGTGGCCACGGTGCGGCGCGGCGCGCCCGAGCCGCCGCTGCGGATACTCGAGGGCTGGCGGCGTGAGTTGGTCGGCGAGGAGGTGCTCGAGCTGCTGGCGGGGCGGCGGTCCCTGCGCGTGGACGCGCAGGGACGCCTGAGCGTGGAGGAAGCCTAGATCTAGACCGCTCCGATCTGCCTCATGATCCCCAGCTCGTCGGAGCTGCCCCGGCGCTCGACGAGCTTGCCGTCGCGGAACCTGGCGCGGGCCCGGCCCCCGGTCGGGCGCGGGGTCGTGGTCGACCACCTCGTCGGCGAAGCTGAGTCGTACGGCGGGCATCGCACGTACCCTCACCAGCGAATGCAATCACCACTCGAGAGGCTCCAGGGCCGCCGGCCCAGCCGTGAACGAACGCTGAGGCAGCTGAACGCCGTGCGGGTCGTGGCCGTGCTGGACGCGCTGCTGCTCGTGCCGCTCGTCTACGCCGCGCTCACCGACGCGGAGGGCGTGGTCGACGTGCTGGGCCCGCTCCACGGCGTCGGCTTCCTCATCCTGGTCGCGCTCGCGGCGCGGGGCGCGGTCTGGCATCTGTGGGGCTGGTGGTTCCCGGCGCTCGTGATCGTCACGCTCGGGCCCCCCGGCTCGTTCATCGGCGACGTGCGGATTCGCCGCAGCGCGCGGCGGTCGAGCAGGTAGGGGCGGCTCAGGTCCGCCGTCCGCCGTGCGCCGCAAACTCGCCAGTAGCCCCCAGAGGGCCGCGGCGCTTCGGTGGCTCAGCACGCTGCCGGTCCCGCACTCCAGTACGGTTGCCATCTCGCGCCCCTCACGGCGACGCCCGGCTCGCACGAAGCCCGGCCAGGTGTGGATCGGCGCCGGGCGCGCCAAGGCCCGACGACTTCACCAGATGAACACACGCCTCCCCGCCTACCGCTGCTAAACAGCCACCGTGCTCACGACCAAGAGGCCGCTCGCCATCGCCGCCGCCGCGCTTTCGGTGCTCGCAGCCGCCGCCACCTCGGTCGCCCAGGCTCCGCCCCCCCAGACTCCGGGCGGGGATGGCGCCCCACCCGCCGACGGCACGCCCGGGGGGCCCGCGCCGACACCACCGCCGCGCGAGGGCCGCATCGGCCCCGAGTTCAACCTCACCGGCAACGGCCGCCTGCTGCGGCCCGCCGGCCGCCTGACCACGCTCGGCAACTTCCCTACGGGCGGCGCGCTCACTCCGGACGGCCGCTTCTACTGGGTGGTCGACGCCGGCCACGGCGCCAACGACGTGAAGGTCGTCGAGATCGCGACGGGCAAAGTGGTGCAGACACTCCCTCTGCCCGGCGCCTACGTGGGTGTGGCCTTCGCTCCGGACGGGCGCACGGCGTTCGTATCGGGCGCCGCCAAGGGCAGCTCGACGCCGGCCGGGCCCACGCTCGGCGACGGCGGAGACGTGATCCACCAGTTCACGATCGACCCCCAGACGGGCCAGGGCAGCGACGAACGGCTCGTCACCCTGAGCAACATCCCGCCCGGGGGGCGTGGCCGCACCACGGACACGCTGCTTCCCACGAACAAGGCCTACGCCGAGGGCCTGACGGTCTCGCCCGACGGCAAGACGCTGGTGGTGGCCCTCAACCAGGCCGATCAGGTGGCGCTGATCGACATCGCGACCAAGCAGACCCGCTACGTGCGCGTCGGGGAGTACCCGTACACCGCCGTGGTGTCGAAGGACAGCACCAAGGCGTACGTGTCGAACGAGTTGTCCGGCACGATCTCGGTTGTCGAGCTGGCCTCGGGCGATGTCCTGACGAACATTCCGGTGGGCGGACCTCCCGGCGATCCCGCGGTGGGCGGCCCGCTCGGCGACCCCAACTCGCACCCGCAGGGGATGGCGCTCGACCCCAAGCGGCCGCTCCTCTACGTCGCCGTGGCCAACCGTGACCTGATAGCGGTCGTCGATCTCGATCAGAACCGGGCCACCCGCTTCGTCGATGTCGGCCGCCGCGAGGCCCTTGGCACCTCGCCGGTCACGGTGGCCGTCACCCCCGACGGCTCGACCCTCTACTCGGCCAACGCCGGCGAGGACGCCCTGGCGGCAATCGCGCTCACGGGCCGCGTGGCCGGCCGCCCGCGGCGCGTCGTGGCCCTGCGCTCTCCCGCGCAGATCGCCCGCTACGCCCAGGAGGTGAAGAAGCTCCAGCGCCGCTTCCGTCGCGGCGCCCGCGATCCACGCTTCCGCCGCCGGCTGAAGCCGCTCCAGCGGCGCCTGCTGCGCGGGCCCACCAGCCAGGCCTGCTCGGGCCCGAGCAAGCGACAGGAGGGGCGCCTCTACGTGCCGCGGGTGCAGCGAGCGGTGAGAAGGCGTCGCACCGGCCTGCAGAAGGCGCGAACCAAGGCCGAGCGGGCGCGGGTGACCCGCCGCTACCGCCGCGACCTGAAGGCGGCGCGGCGGGGGATTCCGATGCGAATCCGGCCGTGCGGCACCTCCGAGCCCTTCGAGCTCATCGGCCGCATCCCCACCGCGGCCTACACGCAGGACGTGCAGGTGACCCCCGATGGCGCGAAGCTCGTCTGGCTCGCCGGCAAGGGCCTCGGCGCGGGGCCGAACACGGGAAGCGATGACCTGACCAACAGCCCTGCCAAGACCGAGTACGTGCTTCAGAAGCTGATCGGCCGCGCCGGCGTGCTCGACACGCCGTCGGATGTGGGGATCCGAAAGCTGACTCCGGTGGCCGACCGACAGGTGCGCCCCGCCAACCTGCCGGCGAGCCCGCCTGCCGGAACGCCCGTGATCGGCCCGAACGGCGGCCCCAGCGACAAGATCAAGTACGTCTTCTACGTGGTGCGCGAGAACCGCACCTACGACCAGGTGTTCGGCGCCGATCCCCGCGGGGACGGCGATCCGGCCCGCGAGCTGTTCGGGGACAACGGCAAGCCCGGTCCGACGGGTGGGGTCACGCCCAACGCCCACGCGCTGAGCCGCAGGTTCCCTCTGCTCGACCACGTGTACGCCAACTCCGAGGTGTCGGTCGACGGCCACATCATCACCACGGGCGGCTACGCGATCGACTACGTGCAGAAGTCGACCGCCCACAACTACTCGGACCGCGGCCGAGCCTTCGATTTCGGCCTCTACAACGTGACGCTCGCGCCGAACTTCTCGCTGTTCGACCAGGCCGTGCGCCAGAACCAGTCCTTCCGCCACTACGGCGAGGCGAGTGCCGGCACCTTCGAGGGCAACGCCCGCAACGGCGAGAACCGTCCGACCAACGACGCCGTGCAGGCCGGCGGCGACGAGACCTACCCGAGTCAGGCCCTCTACGGCTGCGTGGGCACGCGCACGCCCACGGGCAGCGTCGGCTGCGTGCACGACTCGGGCTCGCTTGCGGGCACCACCGGCCCGCCACCCGGCAACATCAGCCGCTTCGACGACTTCAAGATGGACTTCGAGAGCCAGGTGGCAGGCGGGACGCTGCCAACCTTCAACTACCTGACGGTGCCGAACGACCACACGGCGGGCGCGACCTCGGGCAACTACACGCCCCAGGCGTTCCTGGCCGACAACGATCTCGCCCTCGGGCAGCTCGTGCAGCTCATCTCCTCCAAGCCGGACATCTGGAAGCAGTCGGCAATCTTCGTGATCGAGGACGACTCGCAGGACGGCTCAGATCACGTGGATGCCCACCGCACGCCGGCCTTCGTGATCTCGCCCCACGCCAGGAGCGGCTTGGTGACCACCCGCTACGACCAGTACTCGGTCCTGAAGACGATCGAGCTGATTCTCGGCCTGCGCTCGCTGTCGCTGAACGACGCGCTGGCCACGCCGATGTTCGACGCCTTCCGCAACGACGGCAGCTCGGACGCCTCGGCCTACCAGGCGATCCAGCCCGAGCAGTCGATCACCGAGAAGAACGGCGAGCCGAGCCTGCCGGGCGGGGCGAGCCTGCCGGCGAGCGTGCGGCTCTCGAACGCGCTGCCCTTCGAGGACATCGACCTCGTGCCGCAGCGCACGCTCGACCGAATCCTGTGGAAGAGCGTGCATGGCGAGGGCTCGAGCCCGCCGGGCCCCGGTCCGAACGCCTCCCCGGCCGAGCGCCAGCGCGCGGTCGAGGCGATGGAGATCTACCGCGGGGGCGGCCCGGACGTGAAGGAGGAGCTCGAGCGGTTCCTCGAGGCGACCGGCGAGGTGGAGGAAGAGGAGTAGCTCGCCGGCGGGATCAGCCGCCGGCGCTGCGCGCCAGCTCCACCAGCATGCGCACGCCGAAGCCGCTCGCCCCGTTGCCCACGTAGGTGCGCCCGAGGCCCCACGCAGTCCCGGCGATGTCCACGTGCACCCACGGCCGGTCGTCCACGAACTGCCTCAGGAACTCGGCTGCGTATATAGAGCTGGCCTTGCGCTGCTCGGAGGCGTTGGTCAGGTCGGCGAACTGGCCGCGGGTGAGCTCGAAGTACTCGGGGTGGAGCGGCAGGCGCCAGCCGAGCTCGCCGGTGGTGGTGCAGGCGGCCTCGACGGCCGAGCACCAGTCGTCGTCGTTGGAGAAGAGGCCGGCGTAGGTCGAGCCCAGGGCGACGATGATCGCCCCGGTCAGGGTGGCCAGATCGATGATCCGCTCGCAGCCCTGCTCGACCGCGTAGCACAGGGCGTCGGCCAGGATCAACCGGCCCTCGGCGTCGGTGTTGTTCACCTCGATCGTCTTGCCGTTCATGGCGGTGACGATGTCGCCCGGCCGCATCGCACGGCCGCTCGGCATGTTCTCGGTGGAGGGCACGATCGCGGTGATCGTCGCCGGCAGTCCGAGCGCGGCGATGGCGCCCATCGACTCGATCACGGCGGCCCCGCCGGACATGTCGAACTTCATCTCCTGCATCTTGGCCGAGGGCTTGATCGAGATGCCGCCGGTGTCGAAGGTCACGGCCTTGCCGACGAAGCCGAGATGCGGCCCCGTGGCGTTCGGGCCGGCGTAGCGCAGCACGATCAGCTGCGGCTCGGCGTAGGTGCCCTGGGCCACGGCGGTGAGCGCGCCCATGCCCATCGCGGCGATCTCTTCGCGGCCGAAGGTCTCGACGGTCAGCGTGTCGTGGGCCTCGGCCAGCTCACGGGCGCGTTCGGCCAGGAACGACGGAGTGGCCACGTTCGCCGGGAGGTTCTGCAGGTCGCGGGCGGCGTTCTGGGCCTCGGCCACCGTGCGGGCGCGCTCGACCTCGCCGGTCAGGTCGCCGTCGGACCAGGTGAGCTCGAGGGACGTCACACCGCCGTCCCCGTCGTCGTCGGGGTCGTCGCCGGGGGCTGTCTTGTAGCGGTCGAAGCGGTAGAGGGCGAGCAGCGTGCCCTCGACGAGCGCACCCGCGGCGCCCTCCTCCTCGGCCGGCACATCCCAGGACAGCCACGTGGCGCCGATCTCGCGTGCGCGCGATGCGGCCGCGGCGGCGGCCACACGGGCGCGCTCGGGTCCGAACTCGTCGCGCTTGCCGAGGCCGGCGATGATCACGCGGCGCCAGCTCTCGCCGCCGGCGGCCTCCTCGTGGGCGACCGCCACCTTGCGCAGCGCCCCCTTGGCCTCGCCGGCTCCGACGAGCATCTGGAGCATGTCGTCGCTGAGCGTCTCGCCCTCGAAGAGCCCTACCACACGCGTGTCGGCGTCGGTCTCCTCGGGGGGCCCGCGGCGGGCGCTCACGTCGATCGGCGGCACGGCCGCGGCAGTCTATTCGTCCACCGGTGGGGAGAGACCGGATCGCACCCGGGACTCAAGGGTTCAGGTGTCGTGTGCCGATGGGAGCCCATGACCCGCGCCCTTCGCGTGCTGGTGGCCGCTGCGCTGTGCCTCGTGGCCACGGTCGCCCTGCCGGCTGCCGCGACTGCGGCGGATCCCGTGATCACCGCGGACTTCGCCAAGAAGCGCAGCGACCTGCCTTCGCTGAACGGCTTTCTCCACGGCATGGGGCCGGAGAACCCTGCCGATGCGCGCATCACGCCCCTGCAGCCGGGCCTCTGGCGCGCCATCCCGACGACAGCTCCCTTCGTACGAGCCACGAGCTTCGGCGCCCGCTACACGGTGGTGCTCTCCGACACGTACGGCTACCCGATCGACAACTGGGGCGGCCGTGGCAAGGCTCCGTACGAGGACTACGGAGCCTGGGCCAACCACGTGCGGAGCGTCGCCAAGCGCGCCAAGCAGGCCGAGGTGATCTGGGACATCTGGAACGAGCCCAACGACCCCTACTTCTGGAACGGAACCCGCGAGCAGTACTTCATGACCTACCTCGTGGCCTACAACACCCTGCGCGCCGAGCTCGGCACCGATCCGGTCATGAGCGGTCCGAGCATCGGCGGGTGGGACCGGGGCTTCATCGAGGAGTTCCTCGACTTCTGCGCGGTCAACGGGTGCGACGTCGACGCCGTGTCATGGCACGAGCTGTACGGCCGCATCCCTGACCTCGACAACCACGCGCTCGACGCCCGCGAGAACTTCGTCGAGAACCCCCGCTACTCGAGCCTGGGCCTCGGCGAAGTCCATGTGAACGAAGTGGGCAGCGCCGCGGATCAGTATCGCCCCGGCGAGATCGTCGGCCAGCTCAGCTACCTCGAGCGAGGCGGCGCGGACGCCGCCGCCCGGGCGTGCTGGGACGCCCAGGTGGGGCGGAGCAACTGTCAGCGCGACACGCTCGACGGGCTGCTGACGCCGAGACTGTTCGAGCCGCGCGCCGCGTGGTGGGCGGCCAAGGAGTACGCGGATGGCCACCGGTCGCGCGTCGAGACCAGCTCGAGCCTGCAGTACGTGGTGGGCCTCGGCAGCTACAAGTCGCCGAGCCCGACGAGCGGTCAACTGCTGATCGGCTACATGGCAAAGCCCTCGCCGAGCACCAACTCGCCGAAGACCTCGGTCGACGTGGAGCTCGAGGGCCTCAACAAGCTCACCTTCCTCAAGGGCGCGAGCCGAGTGCGGGTGCAGATGGATCGGATCACCGACTCCGGTGAGGCGCCGCTTGCCGCGCCGGTGAGGGTGCGCACAAGCGACGTGAAGATCAGCAAGAACGTGGCGAAGCTCACGGTCAAGGACGTGCGCCTGCACGAGGCGTTCCTGCTCACGCTGTCGAAGACGCCCAGCGGCTGAGCCGCGGGCAGGGCGAGGGCCGGCGGAGGACTGCCGGCCGGCGGGGCGAAGAGGCACGGGTGCTCTTTCCGGTTCGTCTCGTCCGATGACGGCCCTGATGGTCGCGGTGGCCGGGGCCGCGGGTGTGCTGGCTAGGTACGGGGTCGGGCAGGTTTCCGCCTCGGCCTGGGCGACCGTGGGGGTCAACGTGCTCGGCTCCTTTCTCCTCGGCCTGCTGGTGCACGGTGCGCCCGGGATGTCGGAGGAGGCGAGAACCGCCCTCGGTGTCGGCTTTCTCGGAGGGTTCACGACCTTCTCGACGTTCTCGGTCCAGGCGGTCCTGGACGCCGATGCCGGGCGGACGGGGGTAGCGTTGGCGTACGTCGCGGCGTCGGTGCTGCTTGGGCTCGGCGCCGGGGCGATCGGCTACGTGGCCGGCCGCGCACTCTGACGGCTCCGGTGGGCGGTCGTCCACCCGACCGGGGCGCGGCTCTTTCACGCGGGGCCGCGCTGAAGCCCACCGCTATCGTTTCGCGCCCCTCAAGCGACCTCAGGAGCCCAGACCCTCCCCATGCCCCAGACCGTGATCCTCGGTGCCGCCCGTACGCCCTTCGGCAAGCTCGGCGGCTCCCTCTCCAGTGTCGATGCGACCGACCTCGGCGGCACGGCGATCCAGGCCGCGCTCGAGCGCGCCGAGGTGGCCCCCGATCAGGTGCAGCACGTGGTGTTCGGCCAGGTGTTGCAGGCGGGGCAGGGGCAGGTGCCCTCGCGGCAGGCGCAGATCAAGGGCGGCATCCCCAAGGAGGTCTCGTCGGAGACCGTGAACAAGGTGTGCGCCTCCGGCCTTCGCTCGGCGGGGATGATCGACCAGTCGGTCCGGGCCGGCGACCTCGACGTGGCGGTGGCCGGCGGCATGGAGTCGATGTCCAATGCTCCCTACCTGCTGAAGGACGCCCGCTTCGGCTTCCGCATGGGCGACGCGAAGGCGCTCGACGCGATGCTGAGCGACGGCCTGACCAACCCCTTCACCGGCAAGCACATGGCTCAGGAGGCCACCGAGGTGGCGGGTGAGCTCGAGATGACGCGGGCCGACATGGACCAGTACTCGCTGCAGAGCCACCATCGGGCCGTAGCCGCCACCGACGAGGGGCGGCTGCCCGAGGAGATCGCTCCGGTCACGATCACCACGAAGAAGGGTGAGACCGTGGTGGAGGTCGACGAGGCCCCGCGCCCCGACACGTCGCTCGAGGGACTCTCCAAGCTCAAGCCGATCTTCGTGAAGGACGGCACCCATACGGCGGGCAACTCGCCCGGTGTGAACGACGGCGCCGGCGCTCTGGTGCTGGCCTCGGACGAGTGGGCGCAGGCAAACGGCAGGCAGGTGCTGGCGAAGATCGTGGCCCAGGCGGCCGTGGCCGACGACTTCGCCTACCTCGCCCGCACGCCCGCCAACGCCACCAAGGCGGCTCTCGAGAAGGCCGGCCTGACCGTGGACGACATCGACCTCTTCGAGATCAACGAGGCCTTCGCGTCCGTTGCGATCAACTCGATGCGCATGCTCGGTGTGGACGAGTCGAAGGTGAACGTGAACGGCGGCGCCATCGCTCTCGGGCACCCGATCGGGGCAAGCGGCGCACGCATCCTCACGACGCTGATCCACGAGCTGCGCCGGCGCGGTGGGGGCCTCGGCGTGGCGGCCATCTGCTCCGGCGGTGGCCAGGGCGACGCGGTGATCCTCGAGGTGAACGGCGGCTGACCCCGAGGAGGGCGGCGCACGTGGCGCCGCCTTCTTCGACCTGGACCGGACACTGATCGAGGGCTCGAGTGCCCTGCCGTTCGTGCGCGCGGCCTACCGCGCCGGCATCATCACGCGCTCGCAGTTGCTCCAGGGCGCCTGGGCCAACCTGCGCTTCCGCCTCGAGGGATCGAGCGACAAGGGCACCGAGGAGCTGATCGCCCGCATTCAGGAGGCGCTTGCCGGGCTGCCCGCGCTGCAGCTCACGCGCCTGCGCCCCGAGGTGGTCGCCGGCCTGCTGCCGCGCGTGTATCCGGAGATGCTGCAGACCGCCTTCGCCCACCAGGACGCCGGGCGGCGTGCCTACATAGTCACGGCGGCGTCACACAACGTGGCCGAGCTGACGGCCCACGTGCTGGTGCTGGACGGCGGCATCGGGACCCACTACGAGGTCGAGGACGGCGTCTACACCGGCCGCCTGATCGGCCCGATGAACTACGGCGAGGGGAAGGCGGTGGCCATGCGGCGGATGGCCACGGAGGAGGGGATCGATCTCGCGGCCTCGTACGCCTACTCGGACTCGGTGTCAGACCTGCCCATGCTGCGCGTCGTGGGTCACCCGGTGGCGGTGAATCCCGACAGGGACCTGCTGAGGATCGCCCGCGAGGAGGGCTGGCAGGTCATGCGCTTCGACAAGCTCGGGCGGCGGCTGCGGATCGTGGCCGGGGTGGGCGTCGCGGCCGGCGGCCTGGCGCTCGTCAGCGCCGGCAGCGGCTACGTGGCGGCGCGGCTGGGGCGCGAGACGCGGTCCTGGTACCGGCTGCGGCCGTGACCGCGGTCTGACCGTCGCTTCGGGCCGCCGGCGCGGCGTTCCCGCTCGCTCAGTCCCGCGGCGCCCGCTCGAACGCGATCCGCTTGACCTCGGTGATCGAGCTGCCGCTTAGGCGCAGGGAGGTATCGAAGCCCTCGGCGCCCATCTCTCCGGCGCTGAGGCGGCGACGCAGGTCGTTCAGCGCCGGGCGATCGTCCTCCTCCACCTGGTCGCGGGGGGTCTCGAGCAGGATCACGTGACGCGGACGCTTGAAGCGATCCGCCATCCGCACGTAGCGCTCGCGCTCCTCGGGCTCCAGGCCCTCCGCGGCCACGACCACGGTCTCGCTGGCCTCCAGGCGCTTTTGCACGGCGGCGTTGAGTACCTCGACGGCGCGGCCCTCGAGCTCCTCGTCGGCCACGCGTCCCCTCAGCAGGCCGCGGACCTTGTCGAGCGAGAGCAGCGAGCCCTTGTTGTCGATCAGGCGCTCGGTGAAGGCGTCGCGCTCCGCGGGGGAGGAGGACACGACGATCAGCAGGCTCCCGGGTGAGTAGCGCAGGCTGTCCGAGGGCTTGAGCAGGCGGCCGCGTACCGAGACGTCGGCCGGGCGGGGCGGGGCACCATCGCGGCGGGGACGGTCCGAGGACCACCCGCCCCGCTCGTCCTTGTCGATCTTGACGCTGCGTGTGGGCGGTGTGGTGTTTGACATACCCCCATCCTGCCCTATGGGGAGGATCGGCTCGCCGGCCGACCCACACGGGCGGTTACCTGCGGCCGCAGCTACCGATCGCCGTCACGCGCCCGGAGTGCAGCTTGAACTCGAGGCTGAGCGCCCGGCGGCGCTTGTCGTAGCGCCATGCCGAGGCCTTGAGCGCACGGCCGTTCAGCAACACCCGGCAGGGGCGCAGACGGCGCTCCAGCGTGGACAGCGATGCCTCGAGCGAGTAGGCGGTCCTCCGCTTACCGTCGACCTTGAGGGTCCACCGGTCGCGCGCCTCGGTCGAGGTGAGTCGCCCACCGTCGGCCAGCTCCGTGGTCGTGCGCCCGCGGGGGAAGGCGAGCAGCCGCAGCTGGTTGCGCCGGTCGGCCAGGCGCACCACGCCCGGTGCGCCCTTGCCGTAATCGGCCAGCGTGTCCACGTCGGGCGGGAGCATCGGCAGCACCGCTCCGGCGCGCACGAGCATGGGCAGCTCGCCGACGCCCGCCCGCAGTGTCACGTCGCCTCCTCCCGACCGCAGGCGAGTGCTACGGATGGCGAATCCGCCCTCCTTCGGGCGATAGCTCACGGCGCCCCAGAAGCTGACCCAGTCGCCCTTCGGCAGGTACAGCTGCCGCGACCGGGCCCCGTTCGTGACCACGGGCGCCGCCAGGAGGTCGGGGCCGAACATGAACTCGCTCTCGCTTCCCGCCGCGCGCTCGTCTTCGGGATAGGCCAGGGCCAGGTGACGCATGATCGGCAGGCCGGTGCGCTGGTACTCGCCGTCGGCGGCCGTGATGTAGGGGTAGAGCTGGGTGCGCAGCTTGGCGTAGCGGCGCCAGTGAGGCAGTACCTCGGGATCCGAGATCTGCGCGCGTGGGGACGCGGGGATGTGGAAGCCGTTGGCCTGGGTGCGCATCACACCCGACACGGCGCCGAACTCGAGCCAGCGGATGAGGAGCTCCGGTGACAGCCCGGGGTTGTTGAGCAGCGCAAAGAAGCCGCCGATGTCCGAGCCCCATGTGCTCACGCCGGAGAGGCCCATGGTCAGGCCGTTCTTCACCGCGGACTCCAAGCCGTCAAAGCCGAAGCCGACCGTCGGGTCGCCGTTCCACACGATCTGCGAGCAGCGCGCCGAGCCAGTCCAGCCCGAGCGGTTGAAGCGCGCGAACGGCCTGCCGAGGTTGCGGGTGGCCTCGTAGTACCCGCAGTGGTAGTCCTCGACGTAGTCGTTGTGGGCGGCGGTGCCGGTTTCGCCCTTCGAGTTCACGGCGTCGAGGGGCGTGTACTCGCCGAAGTCCTCCATCCAGCCGTCGTGGCCGTCCGCGATCGCCTCGCCGAGCAGCCGGGCCACCATGCTCTGCCCCGCCCCCGAGGTGAGGTCGAACTGCCCGACGAAGAATGGCTCGCTGCCGGTGTAGCGATACTCGTAGGCGTTGCCCTGGCGGTCCTTGGTGAGCGCGCCGCGGGCCTTGGCCTCGTCGTAGACGGGCTGGTAGGTGGTGCAGATCATCGGGTTGAAGTAGGTGGTGATCGCAAGGCCCGCGTCGTGGAAGCGGCGGATGCGCTCGCGCTCGGCCTCCTCTCTGCCCTTCTGGTCGGCGCAGGGGAGGTAGTGGGTATAGGTCTGGGCCACCGACACCGGCGTGTCGGCGTCCTTCAGCTGCTGGAGCTCCACGAAGGGATCGACGCCGCGGCGCGGCTGGTACCAGGGGCCGAAGTAGAACGGAGCGGCCGCGGGCGGCTGGCGCCCGACGGCCGAGCTGAAGCGGCGCACCGCGTCGGCCGGGCGCGGCCCGGCGAACACACGCAGGCGCAGCGTGGGCGCGTCGACCTCGACGCTCCACGCGTTCGGATCGTCGCTTCCGAGGCGGTGGCGGCTCTCCTCGTCGTTGTCCACCAGCACTCCGTAGCCCCGCGTGGAGAGGAGCCAGGGGATGGGGAAGTAGGTGGCATCGTCGCGGGGGCGGTAGCCGGGTGGGGGCACGGCTGCGGCAATGACGGGACGCTCCTGGGGCTGGTAGGGGCCCTCGGCCACGTAGTTCTCCACGGTGTTGCCGCGCTGATCGACGGCGTTCGAGCGCTCGCCGAAGCCGAGGTAGCGCTCGCCGGGGGCCGCGTCGAAGGCGATGCCGGAGCCGTTCACGTCGTCGAGCAGCAGCCCCTCGACCCGCGATTCGAGCCGGATCACCCCCTCCGCGTCCGGTTCGATCCGCACCGCAAGCGTTCGCCCGAGAGGGTCGGTGGTCGCGAGCTTGGCGGTGTAGGCCGCCCCTTCACGTGCGCTCAGAAGGACGCGCGTCGCGCGGAACCAGGTGCCGCTGCTGGTCCGGAAGCCGAGCTTGCCGGTTGCGCCCGGGCCGGTACCGCCCGCCTCCGAGAGCACGAGCGCGCCCGCGCCGTCGGCGAGCTCGAGGTGCCACGGGTCGGCGCTCACGCGAGCGTTGAGCGCTCCTGAATCGACGACCTGCTCGCCGGCCGCCGACGCGTACGCCGGCGCGAGCGCGATCAGCGCGATGGCGAGCGTGCCCGCGCGCACAAGTCTGCTCAAGTCCCCCACCCGTACCACGCGAGCCAGCATACGCGGACAGGTGCGGCCGCGCGCCGATCTGTTCGCTACGGGCGGCCGGCCTCGCGTCGCAGCTCGGCCATGCCCTCACCCCGCGTTCGCACGGGCTCGTACCCGAGCTCCTCGCGGGCCAGCGAGATGTCGATGGTGCACTCGAGCGCCGACAGCCAGTAGGAGATGCGGGTGATCGGCGGAGTGCCGCCGAGCGGCAGCGCCCGCCACGCGGCCTCTGCTCCCGCCGCCAGCACGCGCGCGATCGCCGGCGGCAGATCCGCGTTCGGCGCTTCGATGCCCTGGGTGGCCAGCAGATCGGTGACGAAGTCGCGGAACAGCGTCGGCTCTCCGTCGGTAACGAAGTACACGGCGCCCGCCCGCCCTCGCTCCGCGCCGAGCACGAGCCCCTCCACCACGTTGTCCACGTGCGTCGTGGACGTGAGGTGGCGGCCTCCCCCGATCCACCGGAAGCGCCCTGCCCTCACGGCGGTGGAGAGGCCGGGCAGGATCGTGGTGTCGCCGAGGCCCCATACGAGGCGCGGCCGTACCACGACGGTCTCGAAGCCGTCGCGGCTCGCTTGGCGCACGGCTTGCTCGGCCAGCGCCTTGGTGGCCGGGTAGTGGGCGGGCGAGTCGGGCCGCAGTGGAGCGGACTCGTCTACCCCCACGAGCGGCTGGCCCACCATCAGCGCCGCCTCGGTGCCCACGTGCACGAAGCGCCGCACGCCCGCCAGCCGGCACGCTCCGAGCGCGCTCACCGTGCCGCCCACGTTGCCGCGGACGAAGTCCTCGCGCGGCGCCCACTCCTCGACGTGAGCCGCCGCGTGGAAGGCGAACGCGCAGCCCTCGGCTCCGCTTCGCATCGAATCGGTGCTCTCGAGGTCGCCGCGCACCGCCTGCGCCCCGAGTGCCTCGACCGCTCTCGCGGAACGGTTGGATCGGGCCAGCGCGCGAACACTCCAGCCGTCCCCCGCAAGACGCCGTATCAGCCCACCTCCGATGAAGCCGGACCCGCCGGTGACGAAGGCCGTACGGTCATCGGGCGCCATCGGGTGCGAGCGTAATCGACGGGTCGGTTCTGCCCCAGATGCGGGGCGGCTCGGCTCGGGGCGGAGAGCGTGCGGCTCGTCAGGCGGGCGGTGGGCCCACCCAGGAGCGGGTGGCGTGGCGATTCCTCCCGTGCTGGACCACGAGGTAGATCACCGCTCCGAGCGCGATCACCGGTCCCAAGACCATGGTGAGAACGATCAGGGTGAACAGGAGAGCGACGGTGACGGTGAGCGTGACCTCCCACCACGCGATGGCGGCGGTGCCGGCCAAGATGACCAGCAGGGTGCAGATTGCTGCGCTCGGGACGGTCGAGCGGCTCTGTCGATGCGGAGCCGGGACCACCGCGCGCTCTACGGGCAGGTCGCGAAGCGCGTGCCACAGCTGGCCGATGGTGCGGGCCGCGTACGTCTCGGCGAGGCGTACCTCGAACTCCTCGTAGGTCAGCCTTCCCGCAAGCGAGTGGTGGCGCAGCAGGGCGGCGGTGCGTTCGCGGTCGGCGTCGGAGGCGAGCAGGCCGGGGTAGTTCCAGTATGTGATCTGAGCCGTCACGGTCCGTGGCTCCTGGGCGTTCGTGTTGTCGTCTCTACCAATGAATACGGGCAGCGAACGGCATCCGCGCAACCCGCCTCAGCGGTGGCCGCAGTACTCTGGCCGGCGTGCGCGGGACGAGGATGACCGGCGCGGTAGGCGTCGCGCTCGCGGCCGTCGTCGCGGCGCCGCGCTCGAGCTCGACGTGAAGACGACCGACCGTCGCGGCCCGCGCGCGGCAGCGACCACCGCGGCTGATCAGGCGGGCGGCGGGGCCGCCCAGGACTGGGCAGCGGGCCGGTTCATTCCGCGCTGCACCAGCACCACGATCAGTGCCCCGAGCGCGATCACCGGCGCGAAGGCAACCGTCAGCCCGAACAGCACGCCCACGAGGGCCGCCACCAGACCGAACACGACGGCGACCGCCACCGGCGCCACCGTGACGGCGGCGACGCCGACCAGCGTCCACACGGCCACCTTCCCGGCGGTCGAGCTGCCCTGTGGCAGGGGGCGAGGAGCCGGCGCCACCGCGCGCTGCACGGGCAGCTCACGCAGCGCGTGCCAGAGCTGGCCGATCGTGCGCGCGCCATAGGTCTCGCCCAGGCGTTCCTCGAGATCGTCGTGCGTCAGCCTGCCCGCGAGCGAGTGGTGGCGCAGCAGGGCGGCGATGTGCTCGCGGTCGGCGTCGGAGGCGAGGAGCTCCGGCTGGTCCCAGTGAGTCGCCTGCGCTGTCACCGTTCGCAGTCTGCCGCAAGCGCCGGAGGAGCGCAACCCTAACGGGCCCCATCGCGTTCGCTGCCGGTGCTCACGAGGTCTCGAAGATCACCGCCACGTCGGCGCGGACCCTCATCGGGCCGGGTCGCACCGGCACCTCGTCGGGCACGCTGCGCGCGCCCTCTTCGCCGCGCGCCGGGGCACCCGGTTGCGCCTGGGGGTCCTCGAAGTCGTCGGCCCCGCGCTCCCTGATCCGGATCGGGCGCCCGAGCGTCACACCCGCGCGGTCGGCCAGCCGCTGGGCCTTGCGCCGAGCCTGGTCGAAGGCAAGGGCGAGGGCGTCCTCGAAGGCCGGCGAGCTGTCGGTCAGCGCGAAACGGGGGCCGTTCACCGAGGCCGCACCGGCGCCGACGGCGGCGGTGATCGCTCGGCCGGTGGCCTCCACGTTGCGGGTCTCGACGCTCACGCTCGCTACACCGCGCTGACGGATCAAGGCGGGCCTCTCTCCGCGGGCGGGTCGCTTGGTGAACCGGAAGACGCGGACTTGCCCAGTCCGGATGTCCGCGGTGGGGATGCCCGCTGCCTCCACTGCGGCCAGCACCCGCCGCGTGTTGCCCGACACGCTTCGCAATGCCGCCTGCGGCGTCTTTCCCTGCCCGGTGATCGAGAAGCCGAACCGGGCCGTGTCGGGTTGGGCGACGACGGTGGCGGTGCCGATCACGCTGATGCCCCGCGAGGCATCTCCCTGCGTGGTCTGGGCCGCGGCGGGCTGGGCCGCGAGGGTCAATAGTGCAAGGACAGAGGCGGCGAGGCGCGGAGCGTTCATGTCTTTCTCCCTGGCAGACGCGTTGAGGTGCGAACCCTACAGCGAGGAGTACCGCCCCGCGCCGTATCCGGAGCCGACCTAGACTTCTCCGGGTGGCCGCACCTCCGCGCGCGATGACCGACGCCGAGCGGTGGTACCGGGAGCTCTACACGCGCGCCCCGGAGCGCGACGCCCCCTTCATCACGATCTCCGGCGAGCCGGTCGAGCCGCTCTACACCGCCGAGGATCTCCCGCCCGACGCCGCCGAGCGCATCGGCTTCCCCGGTGAGCACCCCTACACGCGCGGGGTCTACCCGTCCATGTACCGCGGCCGCCTCTGGACGATGCGCCAGTTCGCGGGCTACGGCACCGCGGAGGAGACGAACGCGCGCTTCCGCTACCTGCTCGGGCACGGCCAGACCGGCCTGTCGACGGCGTTCGACATGCCGTCGCTGATGGGCTTCGACTCGGATCATGCGCGCTCCGAGGGAGAGGTGGGCCGCGAGGGCGTGGCGATCGACACCTCGGACGACATGGACACGCTGTTTGGCGGCATCCCCATGGGCGAGGTCTCGACCTCGATGACGATCAACGCCCCGGCGGCGATCATGCTCGCCTTCTACGTCGTGGCCGGCGAGCGCCAGGGCGTGCCCGCGGAGCGCCTCGCGGGCACGATCCAGACCGACATCCTCAAGGAGTACATCGCCCAGAAGGAGTGGTGCTTCCCGATCGACCCGGCGATGCGCCTGGTCACCGACATGATCGAGTACTGCTCGCATCGGATGCCGCGCTGGCACCCGGTCTCGATCTCCGGCTACCACATACGCGAGGCCGGCTCGACCGCCCAGCAGGAGCTCGCCTTCACGCTGAAGGACGGCTTCACCTACGTCGAGCGCGCTCTCGAGCGCGGCCTCGACGTCGACGACTTCGCCCCGCGGCTGTCGTTCTTCTTCAACGCCCACATCGACTTCCTCGAGGAGATCGCCAAGTACCGCGCCGCCCGCCGCATCTGGGCGCGCGAGCTGCGTGAGACCTACGGCGCGCGCGATCCGCGCTCGCTGCTGATGCGCTGCCACGCCCAGACCGCCGGCGTGTCCCTGACCGCCCAGCAGCCACTGGTGAACATCGTGCGCACCACCGTCGAGGCCATGGCCGCGGTGCTCGGCGGCACCCAGTCCCTGCACACGAACTCCTACGACGAGGCGCTGGCGCTGCCGACCGAGGACGCCGTACGGGTGGCCCTGCGCACCCAGCAGGTGATCGCCGAGGAGACGGGCGTGGCCAACACCATCGACCCCTTCGGCGGCTCGTACGCGATCGAGGCCATGACCGACCGCATGGAGGAGGCCGCCTACGAGTACTTCGCGAAGATCGACGAGCTGGGGGGGATGGTCGAGGCCGTCAAGCTGAGCTACCCGCAGCGCGAGATCGCCGACGCGGCCTTCCGCTACCAGCAGGAGGTGGACGCGGGCGAGCGGATCGTGGTGGGGGTGAACGGCTACCGGGTGGATGACGAGGAGCCGATCCACACCCTGCAGATCGATCCGGCCCTCACCCGCAAGCAGCTCGACCGCCTGGCGGGCGTGCGGGCCCGCCGCGACGCCTCGGGCGTCGAGGCCGCGCTCACCGAGCTCAAGCGCGCCGCCGCGGGTGACGAGAACCTGATGGAGCCCCTGCTCACGTGCGCGCGCGCCCACGCGAGCGAAGGCGAGATCGTCGCGGCCCTGCAGGAGGTGTTCGGCACCTACACCGAGACGCCCGTATTCTGAATCGACATGCGCAAGCCACTCATCATCGCCCTGACCGCCGCCGCCCTGGCCGGAGCGGTGCTGCCATCCGGCGCCGTGGCAGCCACCCGCGGTGTGAGCGTGTGCGACAACTACTTCGTGCGCGGTGCGGACTGCTTCAACGAGTCGCGGCTGCTCGCCCCGGCCAGGCCCTTCGTGATCCAGAAGAACGACTACATCCGCTGGGCGTTCCGGGGCTTCAACGATCACACGGTCTTCTCTCCGAAGTCCTCGTACGGCCCCGGTTTCAACTCGGGGGTGCGCTCGACCGGTGCTGCGTTCAAGCGCCAGTTCCGCAAGCGGGGCAGCTTCCGGGTGCTTTGCACGATCCACCCGAACCAGGAGATGAAGGTCCGGGTCAAGTAGCGTTCGGCGCCTTGGAAGGCACCGCCGAAACCCCTGCAGGAGGCGCCTCACCGGGCCCCTCGACGGCGGCCCCCACCACCGCGGCCGGCCGCAAGATCCGCGTGGTCGTGGCCAAGCCGGGCCTCGACGGACACGACCGCGGCGCCAAGATCATCGCGCGCGCACTGCGCGACGCGGGCATGGAGGTGATCTACACCGGCCTCCACCAGACACCCGAGCAGATCGCCGAAACCGTGATCCAGGAGGACGCGCACGCGGTCGGGCTCTCGATCCTCTCCGGAGCGCACATGACGCTCGTGCCGCGCGTGGTCGCGCTCCTGAAGGACCAGGGCGCCGACGACGTGGTGGTCACCGTCGGCGGCACGATCCCTCAGGACGACATACCGGAGCTGAAAGAGCTCGGCGTGGCCGAGGTCTTCACCCCCGGGGCATCCACTCAGGAGATCATCGACTTCATCCGCTCTGCGGTGGGCTGAGCCAGCGGCCGCTCGGTTCGGACCTATCCCTCGGCGAGCGCTGTGAAATACGGCAACTAGTTTGCCTGGGAGGCAAGTTTCTTGCCCCCCAGGCAAACTTCTTGCCGTAGATGACAGGGTCCTGGTTGGAACCCGCATCCACGGCGGGCGCGGCGTACGGTGACCTTCGAAGGGCCGTGCCGCACGTAGAAACCCAAGGCGATTGACCAATCAGTCAACCACCTGGGTAACATCCCCCGGCCCCCCCGGGAGCAGCAGCCACCGAAGGAGACGACTTGAAGATCTGCGTCCTAGTCAAAGAGGTCCCCGACGCGGCCGTCGAGAAGCGCATGGACCCGAGCACCAAGCGCATCGACCGCAGCGGCGAGAAGAACCTGAACCCGTTCGACACCCACGCCATCGAGGCCGCCATGCAGGTCAAGGAGGGCGGGGTGGTGGAGGTCGAGGAGGTAGTGGCCGTGACCATGGGCCCCGAGACCGCGGTGCGCGCTCTGCACAAGGCGGTCTCGCTCGGCGCCGACCGCTCGGTGCACCTCACCGATCCGTCGCTCGCCGGCTCGGACTGCTGCGCCACCGGCTACGCACTGGCGCGGGTGCTCGAGCAGGAGGCGCCCGACCTGGTGCTGCTCGGCCAGCAGTCGGACGACGGCGAGTGCTACACGATGGGCGCGATCATCGCCGATCACCTGAAGATGCCGTCACTCACCCAGGTGATCAAGATGGACGTCTCCGAGGGGTCGCTGCGCTGCGAGCGCCAGGCCGAGTACGGCTACGACACGGTCGAGATCGACCTGCCGGCCGTGATCTCGGTGGGTGACGCCATCAACGAGCCCCGCTACCCGTCGCTCAAGGCCATCATGGGAGCGAAGAAGAAGCCGCTCGAGAGCAAGTCGGCCGCCGACGCCTCGATCGAGGCGGACAGGGTCGGCGAGGCCGGCTCGCAGACCGCGGTCCTCGGGATCAACCCGCCGCCCGCCAAGCAGGCCGGCGAGATCATCGAGGACGAGGACACCGACGAGACCGTCCAGAAGATCATCGCCTGGATGGACGAAAGGAAGTTGCTTTCATGAGCGGAATTCTCACCTACGCCCTGCATTACGAGGGGGCGTTCAACAAGAACTCGCTCGGCGCCGTGTCCGAGGGCGCCCGGCTGGCGAAGGAGCTCGGGGTCGAGGCGGCGGCCGTGGTGGTCGGCGGCGACGACGTGACCGAGGAGATGTGCGCCTCCCTCGGCCAGTACGGAGCCCAGAAGGTCTTCCGCGCGAATGCGCCCGAGGGCCTCGGCGCCCCGGTGGTCGACGTGATGGCCCATCTGATCCAGGAGCGCGGCTACCGCTACGCCCTCTTCGGTGGCGGCCTGCTCGGCTTCGAGATCGGCGCGGGCCTGACCGCGCGGTGCAACGCCGGCGTGACGATGGAGGTCACCGAGGTCAAGGTCCAGGACGGCAAGCTCGTTGCCGTACGGCCGATCCTCCAGGACTCGGCCGTGGTCGACTCGGGCTACGTGAACGAGCCCGGCATCATCATCGGCCGCCTCAACGCCTTCGAGATCAGCCCGGCGGCCGACGGCGCCTCCGCCGAGGTGGAGACCCTCGACGTGCAGCTCAGCGAGTGGTCCACCAAGGCGCGGATGGTGCAGCGTGGCGAGCAGCGCGGCGAGCAGGTGAACATCGAGGACGCCTCGATCCTGGTGGCCGGCGGACGCGGCCTCGGGAAGGCCGAGGGGTTCGAGATGGCCGAGGAGCTCGCGGGCGCGCTGGGCGGAGCGGTGGCCGCGACCCGCGCGGTGGTGGACGCCGGCTGGTACTCATACTCGGCCCAGATCGGCCAGACCGGCAAGACCGTCGCCCCCAAGCTGTACCTGGCGGCCGGCATCTCCGGGGCCATCCAGCACAAGGTGGGCATGCAAGCCTCGGAGAACATCGTCGCGATCAACAAGGACCCCAACGCGCCGATCTTCGAGTTCTCCGACCTCGGCATCGTGGGCGACCTGAACAAGATCCTCCCCAAGCTCACCGCCGCCGTGAAGGCCGCCAAGGGCGGCTGAGGCCGCAGCATGTCTGGGAGCAACGGCAACGGGGCGGTCACGCCGGCGGACTACCCGCCGCCGGTCAAGTCCCCCGACGAGTTCGTCAAGCACGGCCTTGACGCCGAGGACGAGCTGATCGAGGTGGGCGTCGCCATCGTGGGCGGCGGCACGGCGGGCCTGGCGTGCGCGACCCGCCTGCTGCAGCTGTTGGCCGAGGACCCGCAAATGCTGGAGGCGCTCGGCGAGGTGCCGGTGGCCGTGATCGAGAAGGCCAAGACCTGCGGTGGGCACAACCTGTCGGGCGCGGTGATGCGCCCCGGGCCGCTGCAGGAGCTCTTCCCCGACCTCACCCGCGAGCAGTGGCGCAAGGAGGGCTTCGCGTTCGGCGAGGTGGACAAGGAGTCGATCTACCTCCTCCCGAGCGGCAAGACCAAGGTCAAGATCCCCACCCCGCCGCCGCAGCACAACAAGGGCAACGAGGTGGTGTCGGTGGCAGCGCTGTGCCGCTACATGCAGAAGCGGGCCGAGGACGCCGGCGCCTACGTGCTCACGGAGACCTCCGCGACCCAACTGATCGTCGAGGACGGCCAGGTGAAGGGCATCCGCTCGGGCGACAAGGGTCGCAACCGGGAGGGCGGCGAGATGGGCAACTTCGAGCCCGGCAACGACGTGGCAGCGAAGGCCACCGTGCTGGCCGAGGGCTGCTGGGGCCACCTCACGGGCGCGGCCATCCGCGAGTTCGATCTCGGCGAGGGCCGCGAGCCGCAGGTGTGGGAGCTCGGCGTGAAGGAGGTCTGGAAGGTCCCCAAGCCACTCGACCGCGTGATCCACACGCTGGCCGGCTGGCCGCTGAAGATCTCGCACAAGTACGGGCAGATCGGCGGCTCCTGGATCTACCCGATGAAGGACGAGAAGACGGGCGACGACCTCATCTCGATCGGCTTCGTCCTCGACCTCGACTACGCCGACGCAACCACCTCGGCGCACGACCTGCTCCAGCAGTTCAAGACGCACCCGATGGTGCGCGAGATCCTGGAGGGAGGCGAGCGCGTGTCATGGGGCGCGAAGGCGATTCCGGCGGGCGGCTACTGGGCGATGCCCAAGCTCTCGATGCCGGGCGCGGTGCTGGTCGGCGACGGCGCCGGCATGGTCAACCTGGCGGCGCTGAAGGGCGTCCATTACGCGATCAAGGCCGGCTCGCTGGCCGCGGAGTCGATCTACGCCGCTTTGAAGCGGGAGTCCGTGGACTTCTCCGACTTCGAGGACAAGGTCGACAGCTCGGTGATCGGACGCGACCTCTACGAGCAGCGCAACACGCGCCAGCCGTTCCAGATGGGGCTGATCCGCGGCGGGCCGCTGGTGAACCTGATGATCGCCACCAAGGGGCGCTTCCCCGGCGGGCGCTGGAAGATCCACCGCAACGACGCCAAGCCGATGTTCATCGGGAAGACGAAGAACGGCTACCCCAAGCCCGACGGCAAGTACATCTTCGACAAGCTCTCGAGCGTGTTCATCTCGGGCAACGCGACCCGCGACGACGCTCCCAACCACATCCGCGTGCAGACAAGCGTGCCGCGCGAGCTGGCCGAGACGTGGCAGTGGATGTGCCCCGCGGGCGTGTACGAGATCCCAGAGGACGCGCCGGCGGAGGGAGACGTGGACGTGATCGTGAACTACACGAACTGCGTGCAGTGCGGAGCGATCACGGCCAAGGGCGGGCGCCTCACGACGCCCGAGGGCGGCGACGGGCCGCTGTACCGCAACACGTAGGGGCTTCCTCTCCGATCTCTAGAATCACCGGCATGAAGACCGAGACCCACCCCGAGTACGTCGAGTCCCACGTGCGCTGCACCTGCGGCAACGAGTTCACCACTCGTTCCACCCAGGGCGAGATCCGCGTCGAGATCTGCTCGAACTGCCATCCCTTCTACACGGGCAAGCAGAAGCTCGTGGACACGGGTGGCCGCGTCGAGCGGTTCCAGCGCCGCGCCGCCAAGCGCGACAAGTAGCGCCGCCTGCAACTTGGGGCTGTCGGCGGCGCGACCTCGGCGGTTAACGAAACGACAAACCGCCGTCGATAGCATCAGTGCGGTGAGCGAGCACAACGGCCATGTCTCGGTGAACGGCGGTGGTCCCGCCGCCGAGGGCGCTGTTTCCGGCGAAACGGTGGACGGGGACACCGCGCCCGACCAGGCCTGCACTCCCCGCGGCGATGCCCCCATCGGGGGCCAGGCCGTGCTCGAGGGCGTGATGATGCGCGGCGTCTCGACGTGGGCCGTCGCGGTCCGCAAGGCGCCGCCCGAGGGCGCTCCCGAGGGCAGCGAGGGAGAGATCGAGATCTCATCCGAGCCGCTCGTATCCGTGCTCAAGCGCCACCGCGCCCTGCGCTTCCCGGTCATTCGCGGCGTCGTGGCCCTCGTCGAGTCGATGAAGATCGGCTTCAAGGCGCTCGGCATCTCGGCCAACGCGCAGGTCCCGGATGGCGACAAGGAGATCGGCGGCGGCACGTGGGCCGGCACGATCGTGCTGTCGCTGCTGTTTGCGGTGGGCCTCTTCTTCCTGCTCCCCACCGGCATCGCCAGCCTGTTCGGGGACGCGCTTCCCAACTCGGTCGCGTTCGTCGTGGTGGAGAAGACCATCCGCATCGGGATCTTCCTGGGCTACCTGGTCCTGATCTCGCGCATACCGGACCTCCAGCGCGTGTTCCAGTACCACGGGGCCGAGCACAAGACGATCTCGTGCTACGAGGCCGGGATGCCGCTCACCCCCGAGAACGCCCAGCGCTTCTCGCGGCTGCATCCGCGGTGCGGAACCAGCTTCCTGCTGATCGTGATGCTCGTGTCGATCGTCGTGCTGGCCCCGCTCGGGCGGCCCGACTGGTACATCCTCTTCCCGTCGCGGGTGATCGGAATCCCGCTGATCGCCGGGCTCTCCTTCGAGGTGCTCAAGTGGTTCGGACGCAACCGGGCGAAGCAATGGGCGCGCGCTCTGATGTGGCCGGGCATGCAGCTCCAGAAGCTGACCACCCGGCCGCCCGACCTCTCCCAGCTCGCGGTGGCCATCGCGGCGCTCGAGGCCGTGCTGGCCGTGGAGGACCTGGAGAAGGCCACCGAGGAAGACAAGGTGGGCATGGAGGTCGTGGCCTGACCGGCGCGTTCAGCCGAGAGATGTGACATTCTTTTCGCGCTCGGCGAGTGATCGACGGTTGACAGCCGCGCACGAGACGAATCGAAGGCTGACAGGGGCAAGGAAGGGCATGAGCTTTTTTCGACGGCCGGTAGCTGGATTCATGATCGTTCTGGGCGTGCTGGCCGCGGCGCCGGTTGCGCTTGCCGATCATCCTCAGCCGCCGTCTCGGCCCGGGGAGATCTCGAGCAGTTACACACCCTTGGGCGAGTTCGGGCCCGGGCGACCGCAGGCCGCGATTCCCGCGACAGATGACTCGCTGCCTCGCACGAGCGGGCGGAAGTACAACCCCTCCGGGAAGTACGTGGCCTACGACACCAACCTGTTCGAGACGCTGACACTGCCCTATCGCGCCGCGGGCGACACGTCGGACGCCGATCCCGACGGGAGCGGTGACCCCCGCTACGGCTTCTGTGCACCGGGTCCCCCCCGTGGGGGCGCACTCGCTCCCCTCGCCGGCCGCTGCCCAAATCACCAGCTCGAGTACGCCGACTACTTCGAGGAGACGATGAAGGAGATCCTCGGGCCGTTCAGTGTTTCGATCAAGCGCTACGGCTTCCAGTCGCCGGGCTCGGACAACACCGAGGCCGGGCAGTCGTACAACGTGGGCGCGGTTGTTCCCGGCACCGACCATCCGGAAGAAACCGTGATCGTGAGCGGTCATTACGACCAGACCAACGACGGACCGTCGAGCGCCTGGGACTCCGCCGAGGGCCACGCCGAGGTCATTCGCATGGCCAAGATCATGGCCGACTACTGGACGGCGACGGGCACCCGTCCGTCCGCCACGATCAAGTTCATCCCCTGGGACCAGGAGGAGTCGGGGCTGCTGGGTTCGGCCGACTACGTGGCCAACAACATTCCGCCGGGTGAGGAGGACGAGGTCCGCGCGTACTTCAACGTCGATCCGTGCGGCGCCGCCTACCCCGCCTTCTACCGCGGCACGCCCGATCGGGCCCCCCTGTCGCTGCAGCTCGTGAACCCCGAGGACCATGCCGACGACGCGGATTTCGTGGCCGAGGTGGAGCGCTTCAACGCCCGCGCGGAGACGATCGTCGACGACGTGTTCAACCAGCTCGACGACACACTGGTTGACCCGCTGTCGAATCCCATCGGCTCGGAGGACGAGATCTTCATCTCCGACGCCGAGGCGCAGGTGTCCGGCAAGGACTCGCAGCGCGACGAGGTGCAGACGGCCCTCGGCGGCCTCCGGCTCTTCACAAGCGACTACCGGAACTTCGAGGACATCGGTGTGCCGTTCTTCAACTTCGGCCCGGGATTCTTCGGCCCGTCGGCCAACGGCGATCCCAATCGCCAGGACGGAATCGCGATCCTCCACACGCCGAACGACAACCACCGGACGATCAACGGCCTCACCCACCAGGACCAGACCGGCACGACGGCCTCAGAGGGCTGGGCGAAGGGCATGGAGCTGTGCGCCCAGACCGAGAGCTGGTACATGCTCCAGCCGGAGATGGCCGGCGCCCAGACGGCCAACCCCAGCGTCGTGGCGTACTACGAAGCGCTACCGAACGAGGCCATCCGGCGCCAGCGCGTGACCTTCGACGCCGACGGCTCGTACCAGTACGCCGGCGGCCCGCTCAGCGGCCGCAACTTCACCGACGAGTCCAAGCTCTCCTACAGCTGGGACTTCGGAGACGGCACCACCGGCACGGGCAAGACCGTCCAGCACGCCTACGCCCAGACGGGCAAGTACGCGAGCAAGCTAACGGTGACCAACTCCGACACGGGCGAGAGGGACACGATGGACGTGCCGATCACCGTGGTCGGCTCCAACTTCCGGCCGCCCGTGCTCAACCAGCCGCCCGCAGAGGACGAGGATGGCACCTTCCCGATCAGCTGGGAGTTCGAGGCCGACCGTGACGGCTTCGAGCGCTTCTCCGTCGAGGAGTCGAGGGACTTCCAGACGCTCTTCTCCGATGACGCGGAGGGCGACATCAACGCGCGCTGGACGGTCTCTGACCCGAGCAAGCCCGAGGTGGAGCGGTGGCAGCCGAGCGACAGCTCCACTCCGAAGTTCCGCGGCAACCAGCGCCACTCCGGCCAGCGCAGCTACTACACGGGCGTGAAGCCACAGGACTTCAACCCAGGTCCCGCCAGCGCGAACTCGATCCTGACGATGAAGTCCCCGATCGACGTACCGGCCACCGGCGATGCCGAGCTCTCCTACTGGAGCTTGTTCCAGAGCGAGGGCGACGATCAGGGTCGCGTGGAGGTGGCGCTGGACGACGGGAACCCGGCCACCGGGTTGGACTTCCAGCCGGTCGACATCAACGCCGCAGTAAGTACCGCGTTGGGAGGCCCCCCGGATGACGCGGTATGCAGCGTGAGCGATCCCGAGACGACGCTCGGCGCCGATCTGAAGTTCCGGAAGGCGAGCCTGGAGGGCTACCGGGGTAAGAAGATCGTCGTCCGCTTCGTATACCAGCTCGGCCCGGACAACCGGGCGGTCTCGCAGCCGTGCGGCTGGTACATCGACGACATCCGCCTGACCACCGGCACCTTTGCGCCGATCGGGACCACGACCACGAAGAGCTTCGAGGTGTTCGGCCGGCCGGCCGGTACCTACGCCTACCGAATCAAGGGCCTGTACGCGGACGGCATCGAGACGGGCGCGAGCAACGTCGAGTCGACCAGGGTCACGCGTGGCGCGGTGCCCGATGGCGGTACGCCGGGAGGCGGCGGCACGCCGGGAGGCGGCGGCACGGGGGGTGTCGGGGTTCCCGGTCAGGGAACCGGCCCCGGGGGCATCGGCGTGATCGAGGACGCGTGCGTGCGCTTCGGGTTCCGGTCCGTCCGCGCGATTCGTCGGGGCCGGGGCGTCTCGTTCAAGGTCAGCCGCCGGCTCAAGCGGCGCTTCGATGCCGACATCTTCCAGGTCGCAAAGGGCCGGCGGATCAAGTCGCGCAAGGTGGCGAGCTTCAGGGGCCTGCGCGGCACGTTCAGATGGTCCGGACGGGGCCGACGGGTGACGAACGGGCACTACGTGGCGCGGATCGCGATGAAGGTCGGGGGTCGCAGGAGCGACGTGCGCAACATTGCGCTACTGCGTCGGAGCGGGCGCTTCTCACAGGCGCCGTCCTACGTCCGGCGAGGGAGCTGCGGCACCCTGCGTACATTCCGGCTGTCGTCCCCGGTCTTCGGGGGGACGTCCTCGCGACAGCTTGGCATCGGCTTCCGGCTGAAGAGCAAGGCTCTGGTCGGCCTCCAGGTCCGACGCGGCAAGACGCTCGTGCGTGACTTCGCTGCGGCGCCCCTGCTCGGGCAGACCCCCTACACCCTCGGGCTCGCCACCGCCGGCCTGTCGAAGGGCGACTACCGCGTGATCATCACGGTGGTCCAGAACGGGCGCACCACCCGCTCCACGCTGATCTCGCGCAAGCTGTAGGCCTAGGCGCAAGTGGCGGCGCGGCCGGGCCGGGGGGTCGCTAGTCTGAGAACCATGCGGCCGCGCGCGCTGAGGAGCTGGGTGATCGCCGGCGCGCTCGCCGCCGTCGCCGGCGTACCGGCGTCGAGCACGGCCGCCGCACCCGCCGCCTGGCCCCCCGTCGAGGGCCCGGGCTCCCTCTTCGTGCACTACGGCGAGGAGCACCTCGACGATGACGACGGCATGCGGATCTTCCCCAAGGTCATCGCCGACTCGATTCGCTACCGGCCACGTGCGGTGGTCACCTCCGCCGACAAGGCATCCGACGGCAAGGTCGAGCTCCTCGGCAAGTGGAAGGAGCTCATGGGCGCCTACGACCGGGCGGGCATCCCGTACTTCCCCGGCGTCGGCAACCACGATCGCAAGGCACCCCCGGGAGTTCCCGGTGGCCTGTCGCCTGTGGCCGACCTCGGCAACTACGAGCAGGTCTTCGCTGACCGGCCGTACCCCTTTGGCGACGCCGCTCCCGTGGCCGAGCCGGGCTTCGGTCCCCGCGAGCGGCCCGCGAACGACCCGGCGGGGGCCTCTTCGCACTACTTCTTCGACTACGCCAACGTCCGCTGGATCGTGATCGACAACTCGTGCTACGGGATCACGAACTGCGACAACCTGCAGAACCCGCCCTTCCCGAACGCCGACGAGGGGGACGGGCAGTTCGCCTTCCTGGCCAAGCGGGCCGCGGAGGCCAAGGCCGCGGGCAAGAAGGTCTTCGTCTCGATGCACATGCCCACCCAGGACCCGCGCCCCGAGCACACCCAGCCGCTCCCGTCGCCCCACACCATGGGCGAGGGCAGCTCGCCAGACAACCAGCTCTTCGAGGCCGCCGCCGCCGCGGCAAAGGTCGACGGGGTCTTCCTCGGCCACATCAAGGGTCACTGGACCTATACCGCTCAGGGAGTGCCGTACTTCACCGACGGCGGGGCGGGCGGCGAGGTCTACGTGGACGAGACTCTCGAGGACGCCGGCACCGACTACGGCTACTGGCACGGCTACCGCCTCGTGCGCGTGCTGGCCGACGGGGGCATCGTCACCGACGCTGTGCCGATCTTCGAGCCCGACGGGATCACCGTGAAGGGCCCGACGAGCGTGGCCACCCGCAGCGTCACGACGTTTGAGGCGTTCGGCAAGCAGCCGACCGAGGAGGGGCCGAAGGTCGATGCCCTCGAGCTGCGCGACCCGGACCCCGCACGACCGAACGTGGCGAACCTTCCGTCCCCGGCGCGGATCTGGACGAGCGGCAACCCAAGCGTGCTCCGCCCCGTGGCGGGTGCCGCCGACGACCCGCGCCGCGACCCCCGCACCCAGACGAGCTCGGCCCGCTTCCGGGCCACGTGTCCCGGCGCGACGGACGTGACGATCACCTCGGGCTTCGAGAGCCGTCGCCAGTCGGTGGCCGTCACGAGTGCCTCCGGCCCGCTTCTGGAGTCCGTCCGGGGCGGCGCCCGCCGGATCCGTTCCGGGCGCAACATGCGGGTCGCCACCGCGCGGTTCGCGCAGCCGGCGCGGCTTCTGGTACGGGTACTGCGCGGCCGCAGGCCGGTGCGGACGCTGGTGAATCGCTGCCAGACCGGCAGGGTGGCGGTCGTGCGCTGGGACGGACAGGCCGTCCGGCCTGGGCGCTACACGGTGGAGCTGCGGGTTCTCTCCGACCGCAAGCCGATCGTGCGCCGCCTGCGGGTGCGGGTCGCCGGCCAGGCGCCGTCGGGGCCTGACCAGTTGCTGCCGGGCGGGCTGCCCTCGCCGCGCTTCACGGGCTGACAGTCCCTCTGAAGGCGACGGCGACGGTCGTCGCCCTCGCGGTGGCGGGGTGCGGCGGCGGCGATTCGGCGGGTTCGAGTGTGCCGACGCGCCAGAAGAGCCCGCCGCCCGGGCCCTCGGCCTACCTGGCAGCAGCCGATCGGATCTGTGCACAATTCGCTTCGCTGCGCGAGCAGGCGGTCGAGGACCCCGCCGAGTCGGCCGAGGCGGCTCGCGCCCAGCTCTCCTCGCGCGCGACGCTCGACACGCAGCTTCGCACCCTCACCCCTCCGCCCGCGCTCGCTGCGGACGTCGCCGCTTTCCACGAGCGAACGGCTCAAGTCATCGCCCTGCTCCGCGAGGAGATAGTCCTCGCCGAGTCCCCCGGGGCGTTTACCGATGAACGGATCGAGCGGTTCAACGGGATCGCCACCCGCGTCAGCCGGGCCCTGATCGAGCGTGAGCGAGTGGCCGCCCGCATCGGCTTCTCCGTCTGCGGCGCCCCGGAGGCGGGGCCTTCGCTGAGCTCGCCGGCCGGCGGCTGAGCGCGACCCGCTGGCCCGACCCGCGTGCGCCAGGGCCGAGCCAGCGGGCCTCAGCGTTCAGCCCTCGTGCCCGCCGCCGTGCGCGTCGCCCTCGGGCGCCGGCTCCTCGCCGCCATGCGCCCCAGCCTCCGGCACCGGCCCGCCGTACTCCGCCGTGCGGAAGGAGTTCATCTCCTCGATCTCGCGCTTCTGGGTGTCGACGATGCCCTGCGCCAGTTCCTTCAGCTCGGCGTCCTGGGTCACCGCAAGCACCGCCTCGGCCATGCGGATGGCGCCCTCGTGGTGAGGGACCATCTCGTCGACAAAGGCGCGATCGAACGGGTTGGCCGTCTCGAGCTTGGCGGCGGCGTCATCATGGCCTGCGCCCGCCTCCTCCGGGGACAGGCCGAGATCTTCGTGCGCCCCCGGGTTGGGCACGAGCGGCGAGCCGAAGAGCCGCTGGTGGATGTCCTGCATCTGCTTGATCTCGGGCTCCTGGGACTCCGCGATGCCGGTCGCGATCTTCTTGATCTCAGGAGACTCGGCGCGCTCGGCGGCGACCTCGGTCATGGCCACTGCCGACTCGTGGTGCGGCGTCATGGCCTCGAGGAAGGCGCGCTCCTTGGTGCGAACGTCGGCGCCGGCCGCGGCCTGATCCCCGCCACGCGACTCCTGCTCGCCGCCCTTCTCATCGTCGCTGCCGCACGCGGCCAGCAGCAGGGCGGGGACGACCAGCATCACCGGCAGCAACCGTGACGCGCGTATCCGTCTTGTGACCTTCATCGGGACGTAGCTCCTTTGACTTGTCGTGGTTATCCAGCGAGTACGAGGAAAGGCCCCTGCCGGGTCAGTGCTCGTGGTGCTGGTGCACAACCGTATGGCGGGTCATCCGTGCGGGTACGGGAACGAGGAATCGATCATCTAGCCTCGAACGGCCATGATCGACCGCCTGGTGGAGCAGATCGAGAGCCGCTTCGTCGAGCTCTCGGGACAGATGTCAGACCCAGAGGTGATCGGGGATCGCGAGCGCTACGCCGAGGTCGGTCGCGCCTACAGCCAGATCGAGGTCGCCCACGGGCTGGCCCTCGAGTACCTGCACGCCGCCGACGACGCCGCCGGTGCGCGCGAGCTGCTCGCAGACGGGGATGATCCCGAGCTCCGTCAGCTCCTCGAAAGCTCGGATGCCCGACTGCGCGAGCTCGAGGAAGAGATACGCCTGGCCATGGTCGAGGCCGACCCCAACGACGACAAGAACGTGATCGTCGAGGTGCGGGGTGGCACGGGCGGCGAGGAGGCCGGCCTCTTCGCCGGCGACCTCTTCGGCATGCTCACCCGCTACGCCGAGCGGCGTGGCTTCAAGACCGAGGCCCTGTCGGTGGCAGACGGCGATTACACGTTCGCCGTCAAGGGCGGCGGCGCCTACAGCATCTTCAAGTTCGAGGGTGGAACGCACCGCGTGCAGCGGGTGCCGGAGACCGAGTCGCAGGGGCGGATCCACACCTCCACCGCCACCGTGGCCGTGCTTCCGGAGGCCGAGGACGTGGACGTGCACATCGACCCGGGGGACCTCCAGGTGGACGTGTACCGCTCGTCCGGGCCCGGCGGGCAGTCGGTGAACACCACCGACTCCGCGGTGCGCATCACGCACAAGCCCTCGGGCGTGGTGGTCTCGATGCAGGACGAGAAGTCCCAGCTGCAGAATCGGGACAAGGCCATGCGCGTGCTGCGGGCCCGGCTGCTCGAGGCCGAGATCGCAGCCCGGCAGGCCGAGCTGTCGGCCGACCGGCGTTCACAGGTGGGGAGCGGAGAGCGCTCGGAGAAGATCCGCACCTACAACTTTCCCCAGGATCGCGTGACCGATCACCGCGTGAAGCTCACGAAGAACAATCTCGAGGCCGTGCTCGCCGGCGACCTCGACGACTTCACCGCCGCCCTCGAGGCCGACGAGAAGCGGCGCAAGCTCGAGCAGGCTGCGCTGGTCGGGGGCTGAGACGGAGTGCCCTCTCCAGTCGGCCGTCGGGGCGCGACGGTGAGAGCCGTGCTGGAGGAGGGTGTGTTGTCGCTGGAGGAGGCGGGCGTGCCTACCCCACGCCTCGACGCCGAGTTGCTCATCGCGGAGGCGCTCGGCATCGATCGCGGCGCCCTCTTCGTGGCGCCCGAGCAGGAGGTCTCCGAAGAGGCGGCCGAGGCCGCGGATGAGCTCCTGCGACGCCGGTGTGAGCGCGAACCGGTGGCCTACATCCTGGGGCGGAAGGGCTTTCGCTGGATCGAGCTCGAGATCGACCGCCGCGTTCTGATTCCGCGACCGGAGACCGAGTTGCTCGTGGAGGCTGCCCTCGACCTGCGGAAGGAGGCCCGCGTGCACGAGGTCGGGGTCGGCTCGGGGGCGGTGGCGCTTGCGGTCAAGCACGAGCGCCCGGATCTGCGGGTGAGCGCCTCGGACGCCTCTCCGGCCGCGGTGGCGGTGGCTCGCCGCAACGCCGAGGCGCTCGACCTCGACGTGGCCCTGAGCGAGGCACGCGACCTTCCGCCGGGCGAGTACGACCTGGTGCTCGCCAACATGCCATACATCCGCGAAGACGATTGGGAGGCATTGGCACCGGAGCTGACGCTCTTCGAGCCACCCGAGGCGTTCCTCGGCGGGCCGGACGGGCTCGACGCCATCCGCGGCCTGGTGGCTTCGGCTCCTGCCGGCACTCGTCTGGCGCTCGAGCACGACACGACCCAGGCCGGCGCCGTGCGCGCGCTGCTCGCCGGCGCCGAGTCGCTGCGGGGGCTCGACGGTGGGGAGTGGGTGACCGTCGGCCTCGTTCCGTGACGGATCGTCAGGTGGCCACCTTCAACCGCTGCATGGCGGTGGGCGGGGTGGCCCTGTTTCCCTGTGACACCGTCTACGGGCTGGCCACGGAGCCCGGCTCGGAGGAGGGCGTCCGCCGCCTGTATGCACTCAAGGGCCGGCCGCCCGATCGGCCGGCCGCGGTCATGTTCTTTCGGCTCGAGCTGGCGCTCGCCGCCCTCCCCGAGCTCGGCGACGCGACACGGGCGGCCCTCGAGCGGCTGCTCCCGGCGCCGCTCACCCTGCTGGTGCCGAACCCGGACCGCCGCTTTCCCCTGGCCTGCGGGCCCGAGCCCGAGCGCCTCGGTTTGAGGGTTCCCGCGCTGGGCGAAGGGCTCGAGGCGCTGAGCAGCGTCTCGTGGCCCGTGCTGCAGTCGAGTGCCAACCGGTCGGGCGGTCCGGATGCGCGGCGCCTTGCCGACGTGCCCAGCGACATCCGGCGACGCGTGGACCTGCAGCTCGACGGGGGCGAGCTGCCCGGCACGCCGTCGACGGTCGTGGACCTGACCCGGTACGAGTCGAGCGGTGAGTTCGAGATCGTGCGAGCGGGGGCCGTGACGGAAGCCCAGGTGAGGGCCGCGTTGTGAGCCGTGCTCGACGCCCGCACGATTGCCGGTCGCCTGCGCAGGGTAGGGCCGGTCGATGATCGAGGCGGCCTTCTGGGGCTTCGTGGGCGGCGCCGCGCTCCTGGTGGGCGCGCTGGTGGGGATACTCACCCAAATCCCGCAGCGGGTGATCGGCGCGATCATGGGCTTTGGCGCCGGAGTGCTGATCTCCGCGGTGGCCTTCGAGCTGACCACCGATGCCTTCGAGCGAGGCGGAACGATCGCCCTGAGCCTCGGCCTGGCCGGCGGGGCGCTGACCTTCTTTGCCGCGGACTACGTCGTCGATCACCGTGGTGGTGACAAGCGCAAGCGCTCGAGTGGGCAGCCCGCCGACGGCTCGGCCACCGCGCTGCTCATCGGCGCCCTGCTGGACGGGATACCCGAGTCGATAGCCATCGGGGTCTCGCTCCTCGGCGGTGGCGGGGTGGGGCTGCCGGTGGTGGCCGCGGTCTTTCTCTCCAACGTGCCGGAATCGCTCTCGGCCGCCACCGGGATGAAGAAGGCCGGCCGCTCTCACGCCTACGTGCTGGGGCTGTGGGGCGCGGTGGCGGCGGTCTCGGCGGTGGCCGCCGCGCTGGGGTACGGGCTGCTGGGCGACGCCTCTCCGGCGGTGATCGCGTTCATCCAGGCCTTCGCCGCCGGGGCCATCCTCACCATGCTCGCCGACACGATGATGCCCGAGGCCTTCGAGGACAGCGGCAGCTTCGTCGGCCTGCTGACCGTGCTCGGCTTCACGCTCGCCTTTCTGCTCTCGACGGTGGAGTGAAACGCGACGGCTGCCGCCCGGACCACTGGTACCGTGAGTGCTCGACCGCTGCCGCCCCGCCCTCGGCAGGCCGCGCGCGGGAGTCATTCGATGACCAACCTGAGCTCCGACTACTTCAACCGCCCCGTCGACGAGGTCGACCCGGAGATCGCCCAGGTGCTCGAGGACGAGCTGCGCCGGCAGGATTCGACGCTCGAGATGATCGCGTCCGAGAACTTCGCCCCGCAGGCGGTGCTCGACTGCCAGGGCTCGGTGCTCACCAACAAGTACGCCGAGGGCTATCCGGGCAAGCGCTACTACGGGGGCTGTGAGCACGTGGACGTGGCCGAGCGGCTCGCCGTCGATCGCGCGAAGGCCCTCTTCGGCGCCGAGCACGCCAACGTGCAGCCGCACTCGGGCGCCCAGGCCAACGCGGCCGTGTACCACGCGCTGCTCCAGCCGGGCGACACGATCCTCGGCATGCGGCTCGACCACGGCGGACACCTCACGCACGGCATGAAGATCAACTTCTCGGGGCGCCTGTACGACATCGCGGCCTACGGGGTTCGCGCGGAGGACTCGCTGATCGACATGGAGGAGGTCGAGCGGGTGGCGCGGGAGCGGCGCCCGAAGCTCATCCTCGCCGGCTGGTCGGCCTACCCTCGCGAGCTCGACTTCGCCGCGTTCCGCGAGATCGCCGACTCGGTGGGGGCCTACCTGATGGTGGACATGGCCCACTTCGCGGGACTGGTGGCCGCGGGCGAGCACCCCAGTCCGATACAGCACGCCGACGTGGCCACGACCACCGTGCACAAGACGCTCGACGGTCCGCGCGGGGGGATGATCCTGTGTCGCGAGGAGCACGCGAAGAAGATCGACTCGGCGGTCTTCCCCGGGCAACAGGGGGGCCCCCTCATGCACGTGATCGCCGCCAAGGCCGTCGCCTTCCGGATCGCCGACAGCGAAATCTTCCGCGAGCGCCAGCGCCGCACTCGCGAGGGCGCCGTGGCCATGGCCGAAGAGCTGCTGGCCGCCGGCGTACGGGTGCTCACCGGAGGCACCGACGTGCATCTCGTGCTGGTCGACCTGCGCGAGTCCGAGCTCGACGGCCAGCAGGCGGAGGACCGCCTGGCGGACATCGGCATCACGGTCAACCGCAACGCGGTGCCCTTCGACCCGCGGCCGCCCGCGGTTTCGTCCGGGCTGCGCATCGGCACCCCGGCGCTCGCCACGCGGGGCTTCGAGCTCGACGAGTTCCGCGAGACCGGATCGGTGATCGCTCAGGCCCTTACCGGCGACTGGAGCGAGGCGCTCCGGAGCGAGCTTTCCGAGCAGACGCGCGCGATGGCCGAGCGCCACCCGCTGTACCCGCACCTCGGCGCGGCCGCGCCCGTATAGCCGAGACACTGTTCGAGCTGTCGGGCGTCTCCGCCGCGCGCGGTGGGCGCGCCGTGCTGCGTGACATCGACCTGGTGCTCGAGGCGGGATCGACCGCGCTCCTCGGCCCCTCAGGAGCCGGCAAGTCGACGCTGCTGCGCCTGCTCAACCGCCTGGCCGAGCCCGACACCGGCACGGTGCAGTTCCGCGGGCAGGACGTTCGCACGCTCGACGTGCTCGATCTCCGCCGCCGGGCGTGCCTCGTGCCGCAGCTTCCGGCTCTGCTCGCGGCGAGCGTGGCCGACAACGTGCGCTACGGGCCGAGGCTCGCCGGCTGGCGACCGGACGTGGTGCGCTGTCTCGAGCTGGCGGGCCTCGGACCGTCGTACGCCGAGCGCGACGCCGGGCGCCTGTCGGTGGGCGAGCAGCAGCGCGTGATGCTGGCTCGCGCCCTCGCGCTCGAGCCCCAGGTGCTCCTGCTCGACGAGCCGACATCGGCTCTCGACGAGGACACGAGCGCGGGCATCGAGCGCACGCTGTGGGACCTTCAGGAGCGCTTGGAGGTATCCACGGTGATGGTCACCCACGATCGCGGGCTTGCGGCTCGCCTGTCGACTCGGGTCGTGCAGGTACGCGACGGGCGCCTATTGACGGCGGGCGCCGTCAGGTGAAGCCGCCTCCGACGGCATGAGCCCGGAGCTCGACATCTCGCTGGTCGAGGTGGCCCGCGAGCCTCGTGCTGGTGGGTCTCGCCGCCGCGCTCTCGTTCCTGCGTGGGGCCGAGCTGGAGCGCGACCTCGGCATCGCGGTGGTTCGCTCGTTCGTGCAGCTCACCGCGATCGGCTACGTGATCCAGGCCATCTTCGACTCGGACAGCCTCTGGCTCGTCGCGCTGCTCCTGGCGGTGATGGTGGGCTTCGGTGCGTTCACCGCGCGCGGTCGCGCGCGGCAGGTGCCGGGCGCGCTGCCGGTCCTGTTCGTGGCCCTCGCCGGCGCCGCGGTCGTGACGCTCGGCCTCGTGCTGGCCCTGCAGGTGTTCGAACCGACCCCCCGCTACCTGGTGCCGGTGGGTGGCATGGTGATCGGCAACGCGATGACCGCCGCGGCGGTGTCGCTCAACCGCCTGGGCGACGAGATGCGCGGCCAGGCCCTGGAGATCGAGGCCACGCTGGCATTGGGCGCGACCTCGCGGGAGGCTGCGGCCGGCCTGGTGCGCCGCAGCCTCAGGTCGGGGCTGATCCCGCTCGTGGACTCGACCAAGACCACGGGCGTCGTCTTCTTTCCGGGGACGATGGTGGGCATGCTGGTGGCCGGCGCCGATCCGCTCGATGCCGTGCGGCTGCAGCTGATCCTGCTGTGGACTCTCCTCGGGAGCGTTGCCCTGTCGGCCGTGGTGGCCACGGCCCTCGGCTACCGCCGCTTCTTCACCGCTGCGCATCAGCTCCGCGAGCTCCCGCCGTCTGGTTGATCGCCGCCCCGGCGGAGCCGCATCGGCCTCGGACCGTGCTCCGGTCGTTCACCTGCCCCGGTCGGTGACCTCGATCGGACCGCCCCCGGTGAGGGCCGGCGGGGGGCCGGGCTAGGCTCAGTCGGCGGTGGAACCGATCGACGCCCTGTGGGCCTTTCTGGTGGCGGCCGCCGTCGCTCTTCTGGCCACGCCTCTCAGCTCTCGCCTGGCCTACGGGGTCGGGGCCGTCGACCAACCCAACGAGCGTGGGCTGCACGATCGCGCGATGCCGCGGCTCGGCGGTCTCGCGATCCTGCTCGCGGTGCTCGTGGGCGGCGCGCTCTTCCTGGCCCAGACCGACCAGACACGCGGCATCCTGCTCGGCGCCGCGGCCATCGCCGTCATCGGCGCGATCGACGACGTCTTCGATCTTCCCGCGCCCATCAAGCTGGCCGGCCAGTGCGTGGCGGCGCTGATACCGGTCCTCGCCGGGGTCCAGGTGGAGGCCTTCACGCTCCCGTTCATCGGCGCTGTCGATCTCGGGGACGCGAGCGGAGCGGTCACCGTGCTCGGCATCGTCGCGGTGATGAACGTCGTGAACCTCACGGACGGAGTCGACGGCCTCGCCGCTGGCGTGTGCACCATCGCGGCGGCCACCTTCGCGGTCATCGCGCTCTCGCTCGACCGTGTCGACGCGGGCGTGCTGGCGGCGCTGACGGCCGGGGCGTCCGTGGGCTTCCTGAAGCACAACTTCCATCCTGCATCGGTCTTCATGGGTGATGCCGGCTCCAATCTGCTCGGCCTCCTTCTCGCCTGCATCGCCATCCAGGGGGTGCTGAAGACGGCGGCCGTCGTCGCCCTCTTCTTCCCGCTCGTGATCCTCGCGGTGCCGATCCTCGACACCGGCTTCGTGGTGGCCAAGCGCATCAAGTACCGCCAACCTGTCTATCGGGCCGATCGCGAGCACTTCCACCATCGCTTCGACCGCATCGGCTTCTCCCAGCGTCGCTCGGTGCTGTACCTGTACGGCTGGACGCTGGCCCTCTCGGCCCTGGGGCTCGCCCTGCGCTTCGTGCCGTACTCAGACGATCGCGGCAACTTCCACACCGGCTGGACGGTGGTGATGGTGGCCTTCGGCGTCTTTGCGGCCGCGGCCAGCGTCTACCTCGTTTACGTGCTCGAGATCCTCAAGTTCCGCCGCTTCCGCGAGATCCAGCTCAGGCGCCAGGCTGCCAAGATGGACCCCGTGCCCAGCGACGAAGAGATCCGAGCCGAGATCGTTCGCGACGTGGAGACGGGCGAGTTCGAGGCGGTGGGGCGGTGAGCGCGGCCCCCGAGGGAGTTGGAAGGGTGCTGCAGCTGTACTCGATCCCCTATTCGACCAACGTCGAGCGCGTGACGCTCGCCCTGGGCCACAAGGGGCTTGCGGCGCAGCTACTCTCGGTGGACCCCGCCGATCGTCGCGACGTGCGCCGGGTCAGCGGCCAGCCGCTGGTACCGGTGCTGGTAGACGGGGAGGAGGTGATCGTCGACTCCATGGAGATCGTCCGGCACCTCGATGACTGCCACCCCGATCCGCCGCTCTACCCGAGGGCTCCGGCCTCTCGCGCCGAGATGCTGATCTTCATCGACTGGTTCAACCGGGTCTGGAAGGCGGCGCCGAACGGCCTCGTGGCGGAGCTGCGCCTCATGTCTCCCGATCCGGACCGGGTCAGCTCACTGGCAGCCTCGATGCGCGGGTCCCTCGACCGGTTCGAGGCCCTGCTCGAGGAGCGCGACTACCTGTTCGGCGCGTTCAGCGCCGCCGACTGCGCGGCCTTCCCGTTTCTCCGTTACGCGCTCGGGCGCGCCGAGGGAGACGACGAGCCCTTCCACCGGGTGCTCGAGGACTACCAGCGCCTCGACGGCGCATACCCGCGGCTCGAGGCCTGGATCCGGCGGGTCGACGCGCATCCACGCGCGTCGACGGACGCCGGGGAGGGAGTGGCACCCGCGGCCGCGCCGGTCTCCGACGGCCGGACGCGGAGCTAGAAGCGGCGCCCGGTCAGCGCGTGGGCCGCTCCTGGGTCACGCCGGCCATCACGGCCATGATCTCGTCGGCCAGTCCCGGCCCCTCGGATGCCTTGGCGGGCGTCGCCGCGATGCGGACCACGGTGTTGTCGGCGTCCATCTCCTCCAGCCCGATGTGCAGGTGGGAGCGGGTGGCGGTGGTCACCGAGCTGTCGAGCAGTGCCTGAATGTCGCTCGGCTTGACGCCGGGGCGCAGCCGCGCACGGAGGTCGACGGCCGCCGGCTCGCGCAGCGGCACCACCGCCGAGCCGAGCACGATGTTGTTGGGCACGAGCATGCTGTCCTCGCCCCGGGCAAGCGTCGTGAAGAGCAGGCCGAGCGAGGTGACCTCCCCCTCGACCTGCCCGGCCAGGCCGCCGCCCTGCAGGCGCACCTGGTCGCCGACCTTGAAGGTACGGGCACTGAGCAAGACGATGCCGGCGATGAGGTGCCGAGCGTCTGCTGGGCCGCCAGGCCGAGCACGACCGCGGCCGCGGCGCCGCCGAGCGCCAGTGTGCGGGGGTCGAGACCTGCCACCTGCAACGCCGCCAACACGGCGAGCCCGAGCGCGAAGAGCCGGATGAGGAAGCCGGCGGTGCCGGCAGTCCCGGGGTCGAGGCGCGCGAGGAGGGCCGGTCCGGCCGCCCGGCCGATGTCCCGGGCCAGGGCCCAGCCGAGCGCGACGAGAGCCGCGGCAGTGGCCTGGCGCGGGCCTGGGTGAGGTCACTCACAGCCGACGCACCGGCGGGACACCAGTGGCTGCGGGATGCACCGCAACCCCGGGACGATCGTGCCGGTCGGAGGGGCGGGCTAGAACAGCGAGGTCTGGGTCGGCACCTCCCGCGGCGGGTCCTGACCTCCTCCACCGCCTGTAGGCGGGACCGGATGTATGCCCCGCAGGAAGCGCTGCGGCGCCACGCCGGGTAGGCGCACCATCGCCGCGAGCCGTCGACGCTCGTCCCGCGGGGCGTAGGCGCCGCGCCGGTACAGCTCTTCGTAGCGGTCGACCAGATCGGGCCGGTGCTCGCGCAGCCAGCCGAAGAAGACGTCGCGCACCTCTCCGCGCAGGTGGAGGGCGACGCCGCCCGCGCTCGTGGCCCCGGCCTCCGCCGCTTGCGCGAGGATGGCTTCGACCTGCTCGGGAGCGTCGTTGATGCCGGGCATGAGCGGGGCGACCAGGATGCCCGTCGGGATGCCCGCGCGGTTGAGCTCCGCTACCGCCTCGAGGCGCGCCCGCGGGTGTGGCGTGTGTGGCTCGGTCGAGCGCCAGGCGCGTTCGTCGAGGGTCGGCACCGACAGGTTGGCCGTGACGCCGGTGCGCGGCCTGATCTCCTTCAGCAGCTCGAGGTCCCGCAGCACAAGCGGCGACTTGGTGAGCACCGAGCACGGCGTGCGCGAGTCGCCGAGCGCCCGCCAGATCTCGGGCATCAGCTTGTAGCGGCCCTCGACCCATTGGTAGGGATCGGTATTGGTTCCGAGGGCCACGTGCTCGCGCTTCCAGGACGCGCGGCCCAGCTCGGCGCGCAGAACCTCCGGCACGTTGACCTTCACGACGATCTCGCGCTCGAAGTCGCGCCCGGCGTTCAGGCCGAGGTATGTGTGGGTGGGGCGGGCGAAGCAGTTGTGGCTAACCACGCCGTTGGCGATGAAGTCGCCGGTTCCGGTGGTGATGTCGTAGAGCGGCATCTCGGTGCCAGTGGGCTCGACGGATACGACTCGTCTCCTGGCGGTCGACTTGAGCGCCATGCCTGTCATACCGCGCTTCCTGGTGGTGGCGGGATCCACCGTGTGAAAAAAGCGGAGGTGCTCGGGTAGCCCACCGGTGAGGCGCACGCAGGCGAGTCCGTTCCGGTGCTTCGTGGTCTCTACGACGGAAGCGAAGCCGAACCGACGAAGTGCGGAAGTCGTCGCGTCGATGATCACCGGATCCGTGTTCGTGATGCGAAGGCTGCCGAGAAAGCTGCCCTCGGCGTCGAAGATCCCGGCCAAGAAGCCCCTTGACCAGTCGCTGCTTGGAGCGTCCGGCCAGCGGATCACCTGTCGCACGGCCTCGACGCGGTGGCGCGACGAGGTCCGTATCGCTCGTGCGGCCCGTAGTCCGAAGCCTGCGACCTGGAACTCGAACTCGTCGGTTGCGATGTCCAGCTCGGCCAAGTAATCGCGCGCTCGCTGGAGTGGCTCGAGGTCGGTCAGAGCTAGCCGAAACCGGTGGTGGTCATCACGAGTACGGCCTGGCCGCGCGTACGAGTACGAGCCAATGTGCCCGTCGCCACGGATCAGTCCGCAGAGATAGCCCCGTCGGTAGTCCGGTGAGTCGGCGTGCGGCGCGGCGAAGCGACCGGTGCCGAGAAGCTCGTCGTTTACGGTCAGGTGCGGCCGCCGGTGCTCACCCTGCTCGGTTCCGGTTACGTGCTTCCAGCCGCGACGTGTCAGGAAGCGATGATCCGCGCTTGCGACCAACTCGGTGCCGTCCTCGAGATGAACGCGGTACGCGGCCTTGACGGTCGACCAGTGGGCGCGGACGTCCGTGATCGTGTACCGGCGGTAGTTGCCGCGGCGGACCGTGCCGTAGATCTTGTCGCCGACGCGCACCTCGGCGAGCTGTTTGGTACGCCCGTCGGCCATGAGAATCGCCGTGTCTCCCGCTATGCAATAAACGCAGGCATGGGTGCAACCCCTGTACGGGTTGATCGTCCACCGGAACGGCATCGCCGATTTCTCGGGGACGCGGTTCAGCGCCGAGCGTGCTTGGACTTCGTAGAAGCGGATGTCCAACGCCTCCGGCGCGTCGAAGGTGCGAACAACCGCCGGGTCTCTGTAGCCGGGCAGGGTGTGCTCGGCCTGAGCTTCTACTGCGAGGTTGTCCCAGCGCACGAACACATGTTCGCACACCCTCCGGACGAGATGTTTGCGCGATGTGTAGTGCTGCCTCGGTTAGTCTCGGCTCGCTACTCGCCCCACGCGGTCACAGCCAGCTCGCGGCCACTCGCGGAGTCCCGGTGCTCGCAGAGGTAGATGCCCTGCCACGTGCCCAGGGCCAGCCGGCCGTCGGCCACTGGGACGGTCAGCGAGCTGCCGAGCAGGGCGGCCTTGACGTGGGCCGGCATGTCGTCGGGCCCCTCGAGCGTGTGGGTCCAGTAGGACGCGTCCTCGGGCACGGCGCGGTCGAACCACGAGGCGAAATCGCGGAGAACGTCGCGGCTTGCGTTCTCGTTCAGCGAAAGCGAGGCGGACGTGTGACGGATGAACACGTGCACCATGCCCACGCTCAAGCGCGCGAGCTCGGGCAGCGCCGACTCGATCTCCCGGGTGACGAGATGGAAGCCGCGCGGGCGCGCCTCGAGCCGGATGAGGTGCTGGGCCCACACCGGCGCCTACGGTAGCCCTCGCACCTTCCGCCGCGTAAGGGACCGGGCCGAACGGCCCGCCCCGTCGCGCCGGCCGAGCGGCGGTGTAACCCTCGGCGGTACCGATGTCGACGACTCCAGCCTCACCACCGCTCCCACCCGCCGCGCCGCCGCTTGCCCCCGAGGCCTCCCCGCGGCCGTACCGACGCATCCTCAGCGTCCCGGTCATCAGTTGGGTGCTCTACGACTTCGCGAACACGATCTTCTCCTACGTGGTGCTCACCCGCTACTTCAACGACTGGGTGGTGATCGAGCGCGGGCGGCCCGACTACTACCTGGGCGTGATGTCGATCTGCGTGTCGGCGCTGTTGCTGCTCACGCTGCCGCTGTTCGGCGCGCTGTCCGACCGCCTCGGGCGGCACAAGCCGTTCCTCGCCGCCTTCACGCTCGCGTCGGTGGCCGGCACCGCGCTGCTCGGCCTGGTGGGCGGCGTGATCGTTGGGCTCGTGGTGGCCGGCGTGGCGATCTTCGCCTTCAACAGCGCCGAGGCTCAGTACCACCCGCTGCTTGCGACGGTGGCGGCGCCCGAGCGGCGCAGCCGTGTGTCGGGGCTCGGGGTGGGGGTGGGGTACGTCGGCGTGCTGCTGGCGCTGTTCGTGCTCGGGGCGCTGGTGCCGGACGGCGACAACCAGGCGGCCTTCCTCCCCGCCGCGGTCATGTTCCTCGTGTTCGGCCTGCCGTGCCTGCTCTTCGTGCGCGACCGGGCGCCGGTGCGCGGTGCCGACCTGCCGCCGGTGCGCGGTCTGCCGCGCCAGGCGTTCGGGCAACTCGTCGCAAGCGTGCGCGAGGCCCGCTCCCAGCCGTGGGGCCGCTTCCTGCTCGCGCGCTTCCTCTACGTGGATGCGATCGCCACGGTGATCGCCTTCATGACCGTGTACGCGCGCCGCACCGGGGACTTCACGGGCCGGGAGATCGACCTGCTGCTCGCGCTCGCGACGGTGTTCGCCATCGCCGGCGCGGTCGTCGCGGGGATGGTCACCGAGCGAATCGGACCGAAGCGGGTGATCGTGGGAACGCTCGTCGGCGTGACCGCCGCCCTGCTCGCCACGGGCCTCTCGGGCTCGAGCGCGCTGCTGTGGTTCGTCGGTCCGGTGGTGGGCGCGGCCCTCGGCAGCGTGTCGGCCACCGACCGCGTCTTCCTCATGCGCCTGGTGCCGCCGGAGCGCCGCGGCGAGGACTTCGGCCTCTACGCGCTGGTTGGAAAGGTGTCGAACGGCTTCGGACCGCTCGTGCTGTGGAGTGGGACGATTGCCCTGTTCAGCGAAGGATTGGCGCTGACGGACCGCTTCGGTGCGAGCCGCGTGGCGATCTGCGTGCTGGCGCTGACCGCCCTGGCGGGCGCGCTGGTGCTGCGTCCGCTCGCCGAGCCACCGCCGGAGCGCCCAGACGCACCCGCCGGTTGAGCGGGTCCTCGGCGCCGACGGCGGCCGGGGCGCTCGTGCTCGCACGGCGAAGCCGCGCCGCGAGCGAGCCCGAGCCCCAGGCGGCCACGAGGAGGGTGAAGATGAGGGCGGCGGTGAACATGCGCGGTGGCCGCACATCGCGCGTACCGGCGCGACGGGCGTCCACGACGTTCTTCGACCGTTTCCGTCGGCGGCTTTACCGGCCATCCGCGGAGATCGGGCTGCCGGCGACGTGGTCGGAGCCCGTGGCTCGGGCGATCCGCGTAGCGCTCCAGCCCGCTGCGAGCGGAGTGTCACAAAGTTGTTACAAAGTCCCCGGTGGGATAGTGTGCGGGCTCCGGCGGGGGAGGTGACCGGGACGCTGCCGAAGCGGTCCGCGAAGCCCTGCCGAAGCCCTTAATGTCCCTTCATGCCCAACAAGGCGAACGAGCCACGCCGTTTCAATCCGGCCAGCGCCGGCGGGACGCTGCTGGCGAGCGTGCTCCTCTGTGCGGCAGTCGGGTTCGGGATAGGGACGCTCGTGGGCGCTACGGCGCTCGTCACGATCGCGGCGGTGTTCATCGGCTTCGGCATCGGATTCCGACTTGTCTACACGCGCTATAGAGACATCTAACGAGACCCCGGTGCTACGCATCGTGCGCAGCCTGGACCTTGCACTGCTCGCGCTCGCGCTGCCGGTCTTCCTGGCGGCCGGCTTCCCGCTTCTCGGCTGGGGAGCAGCGGCGGCGGGGTGGCTGCTCCAGCGCGCTGTGCAGGCGTTCCTCTCGGCCCGCGCCCGGGACTCGGACGACCCCCGCACCGTCGCCGGACTGCTCGCCGGGAGCATGATCGGTCGCGGTTGGCTGATGGCCCTGTCGGTGTTCGGTGCCGGACTGATCGAGAAGGAGGCGGGCCTCGCGGCCGCGATCCTCGTGCTCGCGCTGTTCACGCTCTACTTCTCCACGAACATGCTCGCCCGGCCCTTCGGCCCGCCGCCGCGCAAGCCGCGGATCACGCCACCCGTGACCAACCGAGAGGCGGCCCGGTGAAGAACATGAAGACACGCACCAAGGTGCTGCTCGCCGTCGGCGGTCTCTTCCTCGTCACGGCGCTCATCGGCGTTCTCTTCGGCAGCGCCGGCCGGAACGACGAGTTCCAGCCCCAGAACGAGTTCAAGCTCGACCCCTGGATCGAGCTCAAGCTGGGACCGATCGACATGAGCATCAACAAGGCCGTGCTCTACCTGTTCCTGGCCGCGGCGCTCACCTGCCTGGTGATGACCTACATCGCCAAGCGCATGGTCGACCGGCCGAACCGCGTGCAGGCCGCCGTCGAGGCCGCTTACGACCTCACGCGCAATCAGATCACGCGCACGAACATGGACGACAAGACCGCGCGCAAGTGGTTTGCCTTCACCGCCACGCTCTTCTTCTTCATCTGGTTCTCGAACATGATCGGCTACATCCCGCTACCGACCAACACCGAGCACAAGGTCGACATCTTCGGGCTGCAGGTGCCGGCGCTCGCGATCTATGCGGCCACCGCCAATCTCTCGGTCCCGCTCGCGCTCACGCTCGTGGTGTGGTTCGCCTACCACATAGAGGGCATCAGGACGCACGGCCCGATCGGCTACCTGAAGACCTGGGTGCCGGCGGGCGTGACGGGCGCGGCCACCATCCCGATCTTCATGATCGAGGCGATCTCGCACTTCGTGCGGATCATCTCCCTGTCGGTGCGGTTGTTCGCCAACCTGCTCGCCGGCCACCTGCTGATCCTGTTCATGGGCGGCGGCCTCGTGGTCATCCTCGGCCTGGCGGCGCTGGGCGTGCTCACCGTGCCGGTGGCCATCGCCTTCTTCATCTTCGAGGTGGGCCTCGTCGCCACGCTGCAGGCCTTCATCTTCGCCACCCTGACGTCCATCTACATCGGCGGCGCGACGTCCGTCGAAGGCCACTAACGCACACAGAGAAGAAAAGGAGCTCCCGATGCCCGCAGAACTCATCAACACGATCCTCCCGATCGCCCAAGAGGGTGGAGCGGATCCCACCAAGGGCCTCAAGGCCATCGCCCTCGGCGTCGGCGCCGGCCTCGGCACCATCGGCCCGGGCATCGGCGTCGGCTACATCTTCGGGAAGGTGATCGAGTCGGTCACCCGCCAGCCCGAGATGCGCGAGGAGATCACGAGCATCCAGTGGCTCGGCTTCGCCCTGACCGAGGCAATCGTGTTCTACGCGTTCATCTTCGGGCTGATCGCCTTCTTCCTCTAGGCCGGCCGATGCTCGCGCAGCTTCACAACGGGTTCGTGTACGTCCTGGCGGCCGCCGAGGGTGGCGGCGAGGAGGCGGGCGGCGGCAACTTCCTGGTGTCGCCCAGCGTCGGCCTGATGATCTGGACCCTTATCGCCTTCGGAGCGACGCTGCTCATCCTGCGCAAGCTGGCCTTTCCGCGCATCGGCGAGGCGCTCGACAAGCGCCGCCGCGCGATCGAGGAGTCGATCGAGCAGTCCGAGCGCGTGAAGCGTGAGGCCGACGAGCTGCTGGCCGAGTACCGCGCCCGGCTCAGCGAGGCGCGCGAGCAGTCCGAGGACATCGTCACCCGGGCGCGCAAGGCGGCCGACCGGATGCAGGACGAGTCGAAGGCGGAGGGCAAGCGCCAGCGCGAGGAGATGATGGAGTCGACGCGGCGCGAGATCCAGGCCGAGACCCGGCGGGCGCTCGACGAGATCCGCAAGGAGGTGGCGGACCTCACCGTGATGGCCACCGAGAAGGTCACGCGCAAGACGCTCACGGGCGAGGACCATCAGCGGCTGATCCAGGAGGCGCTCGAGGAAGCCGACTTCAAGGCGCTCGCCGGAGCCGACCGCGACGGCGGATCCAACGGCGGCGCTCACCAGTGAGGGAGCGCTAGCGCATGGAGGAGATCGCCACCGTCTACTCGCGGGCGCTGTTCGAGGTCGCGCAGGAGCACGACATCCTTGACGAGGTGCACGAGCAGCTCGGAGAGCTCGCCGACGCGATGTCGGGCAACCGCGAGCTACAGGTGTACTTCTTCTCCCCGTACTTCTCCTCGCAGGAGAAGAAGGAGGGGATCGACAAGGTGCTGGAGGGCGCGAACGAGCACTTCGTCCGCTTCCTGGAGCTCCTGGCCGAGCGTCACCGGATGCCGGCCGTATTCCGCATCCGCCGTGAGTTCGACGGCCTCTGGGCGGAGGAGCGCAAGCTGCTCGAGGTGTCGGTCACGAGCGCCGTCGATCTGGACCAAGAGGTGCTCGACACCATCGGCAGGCGGATCGAGGAGCAGACCGGCCGCCACGTGGACCTCGTGAGCAAGGTGGACCCCGACGTGCTCGGCGGCCTGGTGCTGCGGGTCGGGAACATGATCATGGACGCCAGCGTGCGCAACAGACTCGAACGACTCAGACGACAAGTGGCCAAAGCCGCGTAGGAGGAACGCCCTAGATGCAGATCAAGCCCGATGAGATAACGAGCATTCTGAAAAGCCGCATCGAGGGGCTCGACGACGGCGGCGCGGACCTGTCCGAGGTGGGCACGGTGTTGTCGATCGCCGACGGCATCGCTCGCGTGCACGGCCTCGAGAACGCCATGTCGCTCGAGATGCTCGAGCTGCCTCATGACGTGACCGGCCTGGCCCTGAACCTCGAGTCCGACAACGTCGGCGCCGTGCTCTTCGGCGACTGGGGCAAGATCGAGGAGGGCGACGCCGTGAAGCGCACCGGCCGCCTGCTCGACATCCCGGTGGGCGACGAGCTGCTCGGGCGCATCGTGGATCCGCTCGGCAACCCGCTCGACGGCAAGGGCGACATCAACACCACGAAGACCCGCCCGGCCGAGTTCAAGGCCCCCGGCGTGGTGCAGCGCCAGCCGGTCACCGAGCCGGTGCAGACCGGCATCAAGGCCGTCGACGCGATGATCCCGATCGGCCGCGGCCAGCGTGAGCTGATCATCGGAGACCGCCAGACCGGCAAGACCGCGGTGGTGCTCGACACGATCATCAACAACCAGGACAAGGACCTGATCTGCGTCTACGTGGCCATCGGCCAGCGCATGTCCACGGTGGTTCAGGTGGCCGAGACGCTGCGCGAGAACGACGCCCTCGACCGGACGATCATCGTGGCCGCCCCGGCCGACGAGGCCGCTCCGATCAAGTTCATGGCCCCCTACGCCGGCTGCGCCATGGCCGAGCACTTCCTCTACAACGGCCAGGCGGCGCTGTGCGTGTACGACGACCTGACCAAGCACGCCTACGCCTACCGTCAGATGTCGCTGCTCCTGCGCCGCCCGCCGGGTCGCGAGGCCTACCCGGGCGACGTGTTCTACCTACACTCGCGCCTGCTGGAGCGAGCTGTGAAGCTGAACGACGAGCTTGGCGGTGGCTCGCTCACCGCGCTGCCGATCATCGAGACCCAGGCCGGCGACGTGGCGGCCTACATCCCCACCAATGTGATCTCGATCACCGACGGGCAGATCTTCCTCGAGGGCGATCTGTTTCGCTCGGGCGTGCGTCCGGCCATCAACGTGGGCATCTCGGTGTCGCGCGTGGGAGGCAATGCGCAGACCAAGCCCATGAAGAAGGTGGCGGGCAAGCTGCGCATCGAGCTCTCCCAGTACCGGGAGCTCGAGGCGTTCGCCCAGTTCGGCTCGGAGCTCGACCCCGAGACCCAGGCCACGCTCGCCCGCGGCGAGCGGCTCGTGGAGATGCTCAACCAGGACGAGCTCAAGCCCTGGAAGATCGAGGACCAGGTGGCGGCCATCCTGTCCGGCACCGGCGGCTACCTCGACCGCATCAAGGTCGCGCGCGTGCGCGACTTCCACGGCCAGATGCTCGGACGGCTGCACTCCGAGGAGGACGAGCTGATGCGCTCGATCGCCGAGGGCAACTGGGACGACGACATCGAGAAGCGGCTGCGGGATTCGATCAAGGACTCGCTCGACGACTTCGGTGCGGACTTCGACGAGGAGGGCCACCCAGTCGAGGAGGGCGAGTCGGACCGCGTGCGCTCCGAGGAGGAGCGCCAGGCGCCGGCGCGCACCGCCGGCGACGAGTCGCAGAACGGCAAGGGCGACGGTGCGGTGGAGCCGCCCGACCAGGCCGAGGAGAGCCAGGACGCTCCGGCCCCGGCGGCGGCCGCGAGCTAGGCACCGGCTCAGGGCGCATCTGTGGCAACGAATAAGGACATCAAGGACCGCATCTCGTCGGTCAAGAACATCGAGAAGATCACGAGCGCCATGCAGATGGTGGCGGCCGCGCGGCTGCGGCGGGCCGAGCAGCGCATCGAGCACCTGCGGCCCTACGCCGAGGCCATCCGCAAGATGACCCGGCGGGCAGTCGAGGCCGCCGACAACATCCCGAGCCTGCCGTTGCTCCAGGAGCACGAGAACATCGAGCGGGTCGGGCTGCTGCTCGTGACCGGCGATCGCGGCCTGGCCGGCGGCTTCAACTCGCAGATCATCCGCGCCGGCAACCGCCGGCGCCAGGAGATCGAGCAGGAGGGCCAGAAGGTGGCCTGGTATGCCTCCGGCCGCCGCGGCGTGTCCTCGATCGAGTTCCGAGGCTTCGAGCTGTCCGGCGGCTATACCGGGTTCACCGACCGCCCCTCATACTCGGACGCCCGCAACATCGCCGACGACCTGACCACCCAGTACGTCGACGACAAGGTCGACCGCGTGGAGATGTTCTACAACGGCTACGTCTCGCCGCTGGTTCAGGAGGTGCGGCATGAGACGCTGCTGCCGCTTCAGCAGGCCGATATCTTGGGCTCCGACGATGAAGGTGAAGAGGACGGGGTTGACGGTTCACAGTTGACAGATGAGCCCGGCAACGACGACTCCGACACTGTTGATCAGTCGCGCTCGCTCTGGATCTACGAGCCCGATCCGGAGGAGATCCTTCGCCGGCTTGCTCCCGACTACGTCGAGATCTCGATCTACCGGGCGTTGCTCGAGTCGACGACCTCCGAGCACGGCGCGCGCATGACGGCCATGCGCAGCGCCTCCGACAACGCCAGGGAGCTGATCTCCGACCTCACGCTGGAGGCCAACCGCCAGCGGCAGGCCGAGATCACCCAGGAAATCATGGAAGTCGTCGCCGGGGCCGAGGGCCTCGGGTAGACGCTCACGAAGAGACTAAGGAGACCACTTGGAAGCAGGAACCGCACCCCAGGAAGAGGCCCAGGCTCAGACCGCCGATGAGGGCTCCAATGGCCACAGCGTCGGTCGCATCGAGCAGATCACCGGCGTGGTGATCGAGGCCTCCTTCCCGGACCACCTGCCCGAGATCTACAACGCGATCGAGGTCGAGATCGAGTTTCAGTCCGAGGCCGAGAGCGACGCCGATCAGTCGCACTCGAGCCACGACAACAAGCGCACGCTGGTGTGCGAGGTAGCCCAGCACCTGGGCGACGACCGCGTGCGCGCGGTGGCAATGGACTCCACCGACGGCCTCTTCCGCGGCGCCGAGGTGCGCGACACCGGCGGCCCGATCACGGTGCCGGTCGGCGACGTGACGCTCGGGCGCATCTTCAACCTGCTCGGGGACACGATCGACGGCGGCGACGAGCTCGAGAAGGGCGGGGAGCGTTGGCCGATCCATCGCCCCGCGCCGAGCGTCGAGGACCTCACCCCGACGCGCGAGATCTTCGAGACCGGCATCAAGGTCGTGGACCTGCTGGCCCCCTACGCCCGCGGCGGCAAGGTCGGCCTGTTCGGTGGCGCGGGCGTCGGCAAGACCGTGCTGATCCAGGAGCTGATCCACAACCTGGCCTCGGAGCACGGTGGCCTGTCGGCCTTCTGCGGCGTGGGCGAGCGCTCCCGCGAGGGCAACGACCTCTGGCTCGAGATGAAGGAGTCGGGGGTGCTCGACAAGACCATGCTCGTGTTCGGGCAGATGAACGAGCCCCCCGGAGCCCGCATGCGCGTGGCGCTCTCGGGGTTGACCATGGCCGAGTACTTCCGCGAGCAGGGCGGCCAGGACGTGCTGCTGTTCATCGACAACATCTTCCGCTTCGTGCAGGCGGGCTCCGAGGTGTCGGCGCTGCTCGGGCGCATGCCCTCGCAGGTGGGCTACCAGCCCACGCTCGAGACCGAGATGGGGCAGCTCCAGGAGCGGATCACCTCCACCCGCGAGGGATCGGTCACGTCGATTCAGGCCATCTACGTGCCGGCCGACGATCTCACGGACCCGGCGCCGGCGTCGGTGTTCGCCCACCTGAACGCCACCACGACGCTGTCGCGATCGATCGCCGAGAAGGGCATCTACCCGGCCGTGGACCCGCTCGACTCGACCTCGACGATCCTCAAGCCCGACATCGTCGGCGAGGAGCACTACCGGGTGGCGACCGAGGTCAAGGAGGTGCTGCAGCGCTACAAGGAGCTGCAGGACATCATCGCGATCCTCGGCATCGACGAGCTCTCCGACGAGGACAAGCAGACGGTGCAGCGCGCGCGCAAGATCGAGCGCTTCCTGTCCCAGCCGTTCTTCGTGGCCGAGGCCTTCACCGGCACCGAGGGGAAGTACGTCTCGGTCGAGGACACGGTGCGCTCGTTCCGCGAGATCCTCGACGGCAAGCACGACGACCTGAACGAGCGCGCCTTCCTGCTGAAGGGCACGATCGAGGACGTGGTCGAGTCCGCGAAGGGTCAGTCGCGGGAGGAGCAGGCGAAGCCGGAAGGCGGCGACGACGGTGGACAGGGGACGGAGGACGGTGCACGGGGGACGGAGGACGGTGGACAGGACGAGGGCTCCGGCGAGGACGAGGGCTCGGCGGAGGGCGGCCAGCCGAAGGGCGAGTCGTCCGCCGACGATGACGGTTCCTCTGAGGGCGACCAGCCGAAGGGCGAGTCCTCCGGCGGAGATGAGAGTTCGTCCGAGGGCGACCAGCCCAGGGGCGAGTCCGCGGACGGGGACCGCTAGGCGTGGCCCGCACTCCGTTCCCGGTCGAGGTGCTCACCCCCGAGGGGGAGGTCTACAAGGGCGAGGTGGAGATGCTCTCGACGCGCACGGCCACCGGTTCGATCGGCATCCGGGCCAATCACGCGCCGCTGATGGCCATCCTCGACCCGACCGAGCTGAGGCTCTACGAGTCGGAGTCGGAGATCGTGCGCTTCGCGCAGGGCGAGGGCTACCTGCAGGTGGTGAACAACAGCGCGCTGGTGCTGGTGGACGACGCCCAGGACCCCGAGTCGCTCGACACCTCCGATCTCGAGACGAAGCTGAGCGAGGCCGAGCAGACGGTCGAGGGCGCCGAGGAGGGCAGCGAGGAACGCGCGCGCGGCGAGCGCGACGTGAGGCGCTACAAGGCGTTTATCGAGGTGGCGGGGAAGTCGTAGCGGCCCTCGCCGACTGCCGCGCGCCGGCCGGTCGACGCAGCGCCGTCGGCACCTTCCAGACGGCCCCCTCGCCCAGCCAGGCCAGGACGATCGAGTTCGCCTACTCGGGCGACACGGACGCTCAGCGCGCTCCCGGGCAGAGCAAGCCCTTCTACAACGACTTCGAGGTCTACCGCCGCATGGCCGAGGAGAAGAACAACTTCAACATCAACTTCGGAGACACGATCTACTCCGACACCGAGGTCGGATCCACGATGGAGAACGGGCAGTTCGTGCCGGGCGCGCCCACCGCGCTGACCGTGCCGCAGAAGTGGGCCAAGTACCGGCAGAACATCGCGTTGCCCAACCTCCAGCTGCTGCGCCGATCGGCCGGCCTCTACAGCCACTGGGACGACCACGAGTTCATCAACGACTTCTCGGTCGCAGAGAACGGCCGCAAGCTCTACACGGCCGGCGTCAAGGCCTTCCGCGACTACGCGCCGGTGTCGTTCACCTCCCGGGACGGCCTGTACCGCACCCGCCGGTGGGGCAAGAACCTCGAGCTGTTCTTCCTGGACGAGCGCTCCTTCCGGGATGCCAAGGCCTCGCAGGGAGGCACCTGCGACAACCCCGAGACGGGCGAGCCCGATCTCGCGCCCACCGCCCCGCAGGACCGGCGCGACTTCTTTGCCCTACTGGCACCCTCGCTCAAGCAGCCGGTCGCCAAGGCCTGCCTCGACCGCATCCGCGATCCGAAGCGGACCTTCCTAGGAAACCGCCAGTACCAGGAGTTCACGAGGGCCGTCAAGCGCTCGAAGGCCACCTTCAAGGTGATCATGAACGAGACCCCGATCCAGCAGTACTACGCGCTTCCCTATGACCGCTGGGAGGGCTTCGAGTCCGAGCGCAAGCGGCTCATCACCTATCTGCGAGACAACGTGAAGAACGTCGTGTTCCTGACCACCGACACCCACGCCAATCTTGTCAACGACGTCCGGCTGCAGACCCTCGAGGAGGGCGGGCCGATGGACAGCGGCATCCTCGAGGTCGTCACGGGGCCGGTGGCCACCAAGACCTTCGCGAAGGAGATCGACGACGCCGTGGGCCAGGAGGGAGCGGGCAGCGCCATCAGTGCCGCGTTCTTCAAGCCGGACCCCGCGGATGGAGTCGGCATGGAATGCGCCGCCACCGACACCTTCAGCTACTCGCAGGTGAGGGTCACCGGCAAGGATCTGACCATCACGCCCCAGGATCTGAACGGCAATCCCGTCGCGGACGACTCAGGGACGCCCTGCGGGCCGTTCACGATCGTGGCGAAGTAATACGCGCTAGGGGATTTCGCAAGCCTCCCGGCCCAAAGCGGCCTCACGGCGGCGGCACCGGCGCCGACCGCTTTAGCTATGGCTAGCGTGTGCCGAAGGAGTACGCGTGCGTCGCGGCCCCTCTGCCGTCGATGCCCCCTCCCGAGTGACCATGACCCTTCACAAAATCGTCGCTGCCGTGGCAGCCCTCGTCGCGATGGCCCTCGCGGTGCCGGCGGGCGCCGGGGCCGTGCACTGGCCGCTGTTCGGTAGCGAGAGTGGCCGCTCGGGCTATCAGCCCGTCGACGAGGGTGAGCTGCCCGTGGCCCTCCAGTACTCGAAGACCGGCGCAGGCGACCAGCAGGTCAGGACCTCGATCGTCACGACCACCGGCCCGGCCGCCGCCCAGCGCCTGGCCTTTGGGACAGCCAATGGCGCCGCGCACCTCCAGGTGCTTCCGACCGGAGCACCGGTCGGGCCCGAGGACGGGACCAGCCTCGACGACCCCGGTGTCGATGACCCGGACACCTTCGGAACCGGAACGGGCAGCGTCAGCTTCGCCGACACCTCGGCCGCGGGGCAGCTCGGCCAGCTCCTGGTCGTGCACAACGACGACGACGCCGGGGGGCCCGAGGACATACAGGTCGCCCAGATCAACGAGGCCGACGGCGCGATCGTCTCGCAGCGCAGGGTCCAGGGCACCGACGGCTTCACCGTCAACTCGTCGCCGGTCCTCGGGCCGCCGGACGCGAACGGCGGGCGAGCACTCTTCTTCGTGGCGGCCAATGGGACCGACGAGCGGCTGTTCCGCGTGCCGGTGCCCGGCAGCGGCACTGCCGCGGACCCGCTGCCGGCCACGTCCACCGCCGACATCGACGCCACGGCCCAGGCCAGCCCGGCGCTCGTCTTCCTGCCGGTCGGCGGTACCCCCCAGCCCTACCTGGCAGTCGGCGCGAACCTCCAGCTGCGGCTGTTTGCCGCCGACACGCTGGCGGAGCGCCCGGGCCTCGCGCTCGCCGGGGTGGTGCAGACACCGTCGGTGCCCGTGCAGCCGAACGGCGTCACGCCGGGCCCCGAGGGACCCGTGACCACCGCGCCGCTCATCTACGTGGCGTCGGCCACCGCCGGCGGCACGACCGTCTACAAGATCCGCCCGACGCTCGGTGTACTCAACCTCGAGCAGACGAGCGTCGAGCTCGCCGGCGTTCCGGCGCCCGCGCTGGCCGTCAGCCAGGAGGCCGAGGCCGACCTCGACGACGCGAAGGTCATGGTCACCACCGGTGCCAATCTGAACCTGCTCTCGACCGTCGACCTCGACGGCGCCGGCAGCTTCAGCCGCACAGCGCTCGCCGCAGGTACGACCGGCTTCAGCCAGACCACGGCCGCGGCCTCGGGCGACCTCCTGTACGTGGTGAACGACCAGGGCGAGCAGCTCGTGCTCCGCATGCGGGACGGTAAGCCGGTGGCAGCCGACGAGTTCACGGCCGCCGCCGGGGCATCCGGTGCCGGCAGCGGCTTCGGGCAGCCGGCGATCTCCCGCGGGTTCGTGCAGTACGGCGGCGGGGGAGGGGTCTTCGTGTACCGCAATCGCGACGTGATCCCGCCCGGGGTCGCCCTCACCGAGCCCGCAGACGGCGTAACGCTCTCCGGGACGGCGATCCTGCGCGCGCAGGCCTTCGACTTCCGCGGCATCGCCTCGGTGGCCTTCGGCCTGAACGGGGCGCTCGGAGGGACCGCCACGACGGCCGAGAGCGGTTCCCCGGACGGGCCGCCCGGGGGCATCTATTCCGCGCAGCTCGATACCACACGGCTGCGCAACGGGCAGTACATCCTGGTGGCGCAGGCCACCGACGCGAACGGGTTGCAGACCCTCAGCGCCACCCGGCGGATCACCGTGCGCAACCTCACGGTCGGTGCGTGCACCAACGAGACGCGCGGGACGGACGCTGCCGAGACCCTCGACGGGACCGAGGCCGGTGACAGCCTGCTCGGCCTCGGCGGTGATGACATCCTGCGCGGGCAGCTCAACGCAGACTGCCTGTTCGGGGGCCTGGGGAACGACATGCTGAGCGGCGGAGACGGAGCGGACCCGGCGCTGTCCGGAGACGAAGGAGCCGACGAGGTCACCGGCGGCCCCGGCGCGGACGCACTCTTCGGCGGCGCGGGGCGGGACTTCCTGAAGGGTGGCAGCCAGTCGGACTCCGTGTCGGGCGGCGACAGCTCCGACCGCCTGTCGGGCGGCGCCGGCGCCGACCGGCTGTTCGGCGGCGCCGGGCGGGACGTGCTCACCGGCGGGCCGGGTCGCAACCGCTACTGGGGCGAGGGCGGCCCCGACCGGATCGAGGCCGTGAACGGGATTCGGGAGGTCGTGGACTGCGGGCCGGGCCGGGACCTCGTACGCGCCGACCGCCGTGACCGCCTGCGGAAATGCGAGCGGGTACAAATCCGGCGAGCCGCCCGCTGAGGCATCCATGTCCGCGCAACTCCTCAACTTCGGCGGTGTTACCGCGTTTCGACCGAGCATGGGACCAACGTGTGCACTTTGACGGCACCGCTCCACCGCACGCGCGAAACCGGCGATAGGTAACCGATGGACGGAGCCACCGCCACCCAGAACCGCCCCCGGCGCTTCGCCCCCCGCCGCCTGTTGCAGACCATGGGCGACGAGCGCCTCGTCGACCACGTCAGGCGGGGAAACGACGTCGCGTTCGAGATCCTCTACGACCGCCATCACAGGGGCCTCCTGTCCTTCTGCCGCCACATGCTCGGCAGCCGCGAGGAGGCCGAGGACGCCCTGCAGCAGACGTTCCTCTCGGCCTACCGCGATCTTCAGAACAACGAGCGTGAGATCAAGGTCCAGGCCTGGCTCTACACCATCGCCCGCAATCGCTGCCTCTCGGTCCTGCGGGCGCGGCGCGAGACGGCCTCCGACGACATCGAGCTGAGCACGGCCGGCCTCGCCGACGAGGTCGAGCAGCGCGCCGACCTGCGCGAGCTGCTCGCCGACATGTCGCAGCTTCCGGAGCAGCAGCGCGCGGCGCTCGTGCTCAGCGAGATCGGGGACCTGTCCCACCAGGAGGTGGCGACCGTCGTCGGGGTGGAGACCGCCAAGGTCAAGTCGCTCGTGTTCCAGGCGCGCACCACGCTGCTCGAGAGCCGCGACGCCCGCGACGTCTCGCACGAGGAGATACGCGAGCAGTTGTCGATCCCCGGGGCGACCCGGCGCAAGGAGGTCAAGCGCCATCTGGCCGTGTGCCCGAGCTGCACCGAGTACTGGGGGCAGGTGCGCCAGCAGCGCGCCCTGCTCGGAGTGATCCTTCCGGTCGTCCCGACGATCGCCCTCAGAGACGGCGTCCTCGCCGCGGTGGGCGTCGGCGGAGCAGGCGCCGGCGTGGCCGGCGCCACCGCGGTGGGCGGCGGTGTCGGCGGCTTCACCGCGGCGGCCGGAAGCATCGGAGCCGGCAAGCTCGCCGCAGTGGCGATCATCGTCAGCGGAGCCGTTGCCGGGGGTGGCGTGGTCGCCGAGAAGGACCCCGAGCCCAAGGCCGCTCCCCTCGTTTCCTCCAAGGCCACACCGGCCGGCTCGAGCGGCGGGGCCTCCGGAGCTTCCGCGCTCGCCGCCGGCGACGCTCGGCGCGGCGAGCGCCCGGACGGTCGCGCCGACCGTCGGCGTCGCAAGGCGGCTCAACGCCGGTCGGCTCGCCGCGGGAGCCGCGGGGGGTCCGTCTCCCCCGGGTCGCCGTCAGCCCCGACCTTCGCCTCCGCCCCGCCTTCGGCCCAATCGAGCTCGGCCCCGCGATCCTCCTCGCCGCCGGCATCCGGGGACGGCGGTGGCTCGACCCCCCCGCCGGACAGCTCGGGCGGCTCCGAGCCACCCCCGCCCCCGCCGCCGGCGGAGCCGGCGCCTCCGCCGACTCTGCGTCCGGGCCCACAGCCGTGCTCGAACCCGGTTGTTGTCGGGCCTGACGGCTCCCTGACCCCCCAACCCTGCTGAGGGTCCTGCAAAGCTTCGCCACTCGGCGTCCTCGGCTCTCGGTGTTCCCAGGCCATGCCCCCACCAAGCCTTCTAGCCTGCGTCCTTGATTGGCTCGCTTTTCGGACCCTCAGGGCCGCGGCTTAGGGCCCCAACTGCCAACTGGCCAACTGCCAACTGGCCCAACTGCCAACTGCCAACTGCCAACTGCGAAGCCGAGCTAGCGCCGCGCAGCACCTGAGCCCCGGCTACACCTCCAGGGCCCGCTCCACTATGTAGCCCGCGTCCACGCCGCCCGGCAGCGTGCCGAAGGCTCGGCCACCCTCGTGCAGGCGGGCCGCGCAGAAGGCGTCCGCCACCGCGGGCGGGGCGTTGCGTACCAGCAGGCTGCCCTGTAGGGCGAGGGCGAGGTTCTCGACGGCGCGGCGGGCGTTCCACTGGGCGTCCTCGCTCGTCAGGGCGGCGAGGTCGGTATCGAGGCGCTCGAGGTGGGCGTCGAGGTGGCTGTTGGCGCCCGCCGCCAGCCGGCACTCGGCCAGGAAGGCGGGTAGGCCGTCGGGCTCCTTCCACATCGCGCGCAGTACGTCGAGCGCCATGACGTTGCCGGAGCCCTCCCAGGTCGAGTTGATCTGGATGTCGCGGTAGATCCGCGGCATCGGGGATTCCTCCACGTAGCCGTTGCCGCCCAGGCACTCGAGTGCCTCGACGGCCAGGGGCGCGCCGCGCTTGCAGACCCAGTACTTGGTGACGGCGGTCGCGAAGCGGCGGAAGGGCACGTCGTTCTCGTCGTAGGAGCGGGCCACGCGCATGGCCGTCGCGGTCGCGGCCTCGGACTCGATCGCCAGGTCGGCGAGCACGTTGCGCATCAGGGGCTGGTCGGCCAGGCGGGCGCCGAAGGCCGTGCGGTGGCGCGTGTGGTGAACGGCCTCGGCCACGGCCCGGCGCATCCCGCCCGCGGTGCCGAGCAGGCAGTCGAGCCGCGTGTGGTTGACCATCTCGATGATCGCCGGCACCCCGCGGCCCTCCTCGCCCACGAGGCGACCCGGGAGGTCGGTGAACTCGACCTCGCTCGAGGCCAGCGAGCGGGTGCCGAGCTTGTCCTTCAGGCGATCGATGCGGAAGCCGGGACCGCGCTCGACCGCGAAGCAGGACAACCCGGCCGGCGCCTGGGCGAGCACCAGGAAGACGTCGCACATGGGGTGCGAGCAGAACCACTTGTGGCCGGTGATGCGGTAGCCGCCGGCGCCGTCGGGCTCGGCCACGCTGGTGTTGGCGCGTACGTCCGAGCCCCCCTGGCGCTCGGTCATCGCCATTCCGGCGAGCGCGCCCGCCTCGTAGTCCGGCCGGGTCAGACGCGGCTCCCACTCGGCGGCAAGCTCCGGCGTGCGGCGCAGCGCGGGCACGGCGGAGTAGGTCATGGAGATCGGACAGGCCGCCCCCGAGCTGATTCCCGTGAAGAGATGCATCAGGGCCGCGCGCACCACGTGCGCGCCCGCGCGCGGGTCGCGCCAGGGCAGCGAGGCCACCTCCCGCTCCACCCCCAGTCGCACGAGCCAGTGCCAGGAAGGGTCGTAGTCGACGACGTCGACTCGCTCTCCGTAGCGGTCGTGGGTCAGGAGCCGCGGCTCGTTGCGCTCGGCGCGGCGGACGTGCTCGTCGGCCTCTCCCGATCCATAGACGGCGCCCAGATCGCGCGCCCGATCCAGTCCCCAGCCGCCGCCCTCGCGCTCGAGCGCCTCGGCCAGCGCGCGGTCGGCGTCAAAGGCGTTGTAGCCCTCGAGCGGCGGCGCTTGGTTGGTTCCCTGAGTTGTCTCGGTGAGTGGCATGACCCCCATTATGCGCCACGCTGAGCTGAGCCTGCTCCTCCGCGTCCAGCAGCTCGAGGAGGGCCGTGACCACCGCGGGCTCGAACTGGCTCCCGCTGCCCTGGACGAGCTGCTCGCGGGCCGCGGCGGGCCGGAGTTGCGTGCGATAGACGCGGTCGCTCGTCATCGCCTCGTAGGCGTCGGCCACGGCCACGATGGAGGCCTCGATCGGGATTCCATCGCCCGGAAGCCCGAAGGGGTAGCCGGTGCCGTCCGGACGCTCGTGGTGGGCGAGGACCCAGGCGCGGACGTCGTCCAGGCTGCCGCTTTCGAGGATGCGCGCGCCCGTCTCCGAGTGCTTGCGCATGACCGCCCACTCGTGCTCGTCCAGCGCGCCCGGCTTGCGTAGGATCGAGTCCGGCACCCCGATCTTGCCGATGTCATGCAGGATGCCGGCCAGGCGCACGCGCTCGACCCGCGCGGCAGAGAGCCCGAGCCACAGCGCCATGCCCTCGGCGTAGCGGCCGACGGTTTGCGCGTGGGCCGCCGTCCCGCTGTCGCGGATGTCGAGCGCCTCGGCGAGCGAGAGCATCGTGGCCACGTGGCCCTGGCTCTGGGCATCGCGCCGGCCGGTTGCACCCACCAGTATCGACGCCACCTCCGCGCTGTGGGTCACCGAGCGGTTGCGGCCGAGCTCCTTGGCGGCATACAGTGCCTGGTCGGCCGCCCGCAGCAGCTGCTCGGCCGACTCGCCCTGGGCGGGGTAGCAGGCCACCCCGAAGCTGACCGTGAGCTGAACCGGATCGGATGCAAAGGCCTCGGCAACCTCACCCCGTATGCGCTCGGCCAGCCGCCACGCTCCGTCGCTATCGGTCTCCGGCAACAGCAGCGCGAACTCCTCCCCGCCGATGCGCGCGGTGGTGTCGATCCGCCGCGCAGCGTTGTCGAGCACCCTCGCGAAGCGGGCGAGCCCCTCGTCCCCGGCGTGGTGGCCACAGCAGTCGTTCATGGCCTTGAACTCGTCGAGGTCTCCGACGATCAGACCGAGCGCATGTCCCCCGCGACGGGCGCGCTCGAGCTCCGAGTCGAAGACCTGCTCGAAGCCGCGACGGTTGAGCAGACCGGTCAGTGCGTCGGTCCGGGCGGCGGTGTCGAGCCGGCTGATGAGCTGCCGGAGATGCCGCTTGAGAAGCCCGATCATCACTCCGGCAACTGTCAGGGTGCCGAGGGCGATCACGTAGCGCGTCGGCTCGAGGGCCGCGCCGCCGATGGCAACGAGTGCCCAGCCGTAGGCCACGGCGATGATCAGGAGCTGCAGCGCGGCCTGGAGCGGGGTGAAGAAGTAGAAGGCGTAGAGGGCTACCAGCAGGTAGAGCAGCTCGTTGTCATTGCGCGGATCGCCGTTGAAGTAGATCGCCAGGCCGATCAGTGCGGTGCCGCAGGCCGACAGGACCTGGAAGGTCCCGTGCGTAGTGCGATCGAAGCCCGCGATCACGATCACGGCCAGGAGATAGCCGCCCGCCACCGTGACCAGGATCCCGCTCGTGTTCACCGCGGGCTGGGCCTCCTCGAAGAACACCACCGACACCAGCCCGAGCGTGGATCCGCATCCGTACAGGTAGGCCAGGCACCGGGCCATCAGGGCGCGGTCAGGATCGGTCGTGCCCGTCAACGGGCCGTCACGCGTGCGCCAGCTCAGCCGGCGTCGGAGTACCGACAGCATGTCTGCTCCTATCGGCTTGGAGAGGCCGACTTGTTAGACCGCGGTGGCGCCGCAGCCGGTCGCGTCAGCGGCAGCCGGCGGTAGCGGTCTTCGCGCAGCCCTCCAACCTGCGGGCGACCGTGCGGTAGGCACCGAGCGCGGGCTTGTCGCGTATCGCGCCGTCGGGCCCGATGCTGCGCAGGCCCGAGTAGTCGAAGACGTCGTCCCGGCTCTTATCCTGGCGCAGCCAGGAGAGCCAGAACACCCGGTCGAGCAGCAGCTCCCGCCGCCGCGCCGCCAGGAGCAGGAAGACCTCTCTGAGCCGCTCGGCCTGCTCCTTCTCGGTGACCTCTATGCCGAAGCTGCGGTTGACGCGCTTGCCCTCAGCTGACGCATACGTGAGCTCGGTGATCATCATGTGCTTCTTCCGGTCGCCGCCGGCGGCCATCGCATCGCGGACCAGCCTCAGGATCCGCACCACGTTGCGCGGCTCGCGGGTGAAGGGGTGGATGGCGGCGACGTCGAAGAAGCGCCGGCCGCCGGCCTTGTAGATCTTCGCGATGTGGCGCCAGCTCTGGTTCACGAGCCCGGCCAGCACCACCTGTGCGCCCGGATCGGCCTTGCGGATCGCGGTCGCCGCCGCCTTGAGCAGGCGGACGTAACCGGCCGCGAACGGCTGCTCGGACCAGTAGTAGAGCGCGTTCGGCTCGTTCCAGACCTGCCACGAGCGGACCGGCAGCGTGAGCTCGCCAGGCCGCTCCCGGGCGAAGTCGCCGTTCGGCCCGTAGCGCAGCACGAGCCCGCGCATGAAGCGGGCGTAGGTCTTCGGGCTCGTCGGCGGCGATGCGCCGTCGAAGGCGTCCTTCGCTGCCCAGGGTGGGGTGCGAACCACGACGGGCAGTACCCGAATGCCGTGGGCGGAGGCGGCCGCCACCACGCGGTCGCTCAAGCCGAAGTCGGTGGGCACGCCGTCGACGGTCCTCGCGAAGCGATCCTTCTGGTCGGCGGGCACGTCGGCCGGCGAGGCGTAGGGCTGCATTTCGCTCCAGTGGAATGCGGCCCTCAGGGTCTCGACGCCGTTCTCGGCCATCGCCCCGACCTGCGCGTCGAGGTCCACGCTCGGATCGACCACGGGGCCGTCGGCGTGCACGCCCATGAAGCCAACCGGGACCTGGCGCTTTGCGGCACCGGCGGACGCGACCGGAAGCAGCGCGAGGAGCGCGAGCGTGGCGACCAGCGCCCGGATGGCGCCGCGATGGGCGTGGGTCGTGGACACCGGTGTCTGAACACCGGGCGTGGCTCGGGGTTGCGGCGGGCGCTTCGGTTGGGCGCCGAGGCCCTAATGGGCTCCCAGCAGCTCGCTCATCACCCGGTCGGTGAGCTCGGCTGTGCGCCGCCAGCGGTAGCGGGAGGCGTGGTCGAGGCCCGCGACCGTGAGCCGCTCGCGCAGCGCCTGATCGGACGCCGCCGCGACCAGCGCCGTGGCCACGGCGTCCTCGTCCTCGGGGTCCACCAGCAGCGCCGCCTCCCCGCAGACCTCCGGCAGGGCCGTCCGATCGGAGGCGACGACCGGCGTGCCGCTGGCCATGGCCTCGAGGCAGGGCAGCCCGAAGCCCTCGTAGAGGGAGGGCAGCACGAGGGCGCGAGCGCCGGCGTAGAGGCCGGGCAGGAGCTCGTCCGGCACGTACCCGAGCGGTCGACCCGGCGCCCGCCCGCCGGCGCGCATGTAGCCGCGTCCCGAGCCGGCGGTCACGAGCTCGACTCCGGCGCCGGCCAGGCGCCGGGCCGCCAGGCGCAGCACGCCGAGGTTCTTGCGGGCGATCTGGCTCCCCACCGCGAGCGCGTACGGCCTCGGGCCAAGGCCGAGGCGCCGAGAGGCGCCTTCGGCGTCCGCCTGCGGGGAGAAGCGCTCGTCCACCCCCAATGGCACCACGTGCACGTCGCGAGGGTCCGGCCCAAGCACCTCCACGAGCTCGCGCCTCGAGAACTCGGACACCGTGATCACGGCCCGGGCCCGACGGGCGATCGCCGGCAGCAGCGCCCGCTGCCAGGCGACGAAGGTCGGGCTGTACCAGGCCGGGTGGCGGAGCGCCGCAACGTCGTGGATGACCACGACGTTGCGGCCACTGGCAACGGGCGCGAGGGTCGCCGGCGAGTAGATCAGGGCCGCGCCGCGGGCGAGCAGCGGCAGGAGGCCCTGCTCCCAGGCCTGCCCGGCCCGATGGGCGAGCCCCCGCGGCGGCTCGATCACCCGGTAGCGCTCCGGCCGCACCAGCGGCAGCTCGCGCGCCATCACCTGGGCGACCCGCTCGACGCCCCCGACCTCGCGGCGCACGGCGGCGCGGGCGTTGATGGCCACAGGCTGGGTCAGAACAGCCCCTCCCGTCGTGCCGCCCCAAGCGCCAGAAGTTGCTCGCGCTCGCGCCTGCCTCCGCGCCCGAGCAGCCGCTTCCCGGCGGCTCGAGTGCCGAACGTAAGCGCCTGGGCGGCGTCGTCGAGCGCCAGCGCGCGCCTGCCCTGACGCGCCACCACCTGTCGCCGGCGCCGGGCCCGGAGCTCGAGGGCCTCACCGCCGAAGGCGCGCCGCGTGGAGCCGCCGCCGCGATGCCGGAGGGCGACGTCCGGGACGAGGACAGTGGGGATGCCGGCGGCGGCCGCCCGCAGGCAGAGATCCATGTCCTCGTAGAAGAGGAACGCATCCCGGTCAAAGGGGCCGAGGCGGCGCAGAACCTCGGTACGCGCCACGAGCCCCGCCGCGATTACCCATCCGACCGTGCGCGGGGCGGGACTGCGCCACGGCTCGTAGCGCCGCCGCAGCGGTCGCGGCAGTGCCGCCCCGGGAAGGAGGGCGGGCAGGAGGGCCTCGACGGTGCCGGGTCGCGGATGGGCGCTGTCCTGGAGGCTTCCATCGCCATTCAGCAGGCGCGGGGCGAGCAGGGCCTCCCGCTCGGCCGCGCGCTCCGCAAGGCGCACGAGGCGGCCGTCCAGCAGCTCGACATCGGGGTTGACCAGCGCCACGACCGGCGCGGTGACGAGCTCGAGGCCCGCGTTGCAGCCGGCCCCGAAGCCGGCGTTGCGCTCCAGCTTCACCACCTCTGCCCCGTGGGTTCTAGCCACGTCGACGCCCGCGTCGCGCGAGCCGCTGTCGACCACGATTACCTGGGGCAGCGGGTGGACAAAGCGGCCGAGGGAGGCGAGCAGCCTTTCGAGGTCGTCCGCCGAGTCGTGGACGACCGTGACCACCGAGAAGCTCACGCCCCGCACGCGGCGGCGAGGGTCGCGCGCGTCTCCCGTGCCGAGCGATCCCAGGACAGTCCGTCGAGCGCGTCCGTCGCTCCGGCCAGGAGCGTCCTGCGGAGCTCGGGCTCACGCTCGAAGCGCAGCAGGGCCTCGGCCAGAGCGTCGGCATCCCCGCCAACGACCGGCAGCGCACCCGCGCCCGCGGTCTCCCGGATGGCCGGCAGATCCACGGCCACGACCGGCGTGCCGCGCGCCAGGGCCTCCAAGGGTGTGAAGCCGAAGCCTTCTTCGCGCGAGGCCAGCGCGAGCACCATGGCCCCCCGGTACAGCCCGTCGAGCTCGGCGTCGCTCACCCGGCCGAGCTCTGTGACTCCATCGCCCGCGAGCCGCCCGCGCATCGAGCCGTCGCCCGCGAGTACGAGCCCGGCCTCGAGGCCGCGGCGTCGCGCGCGACGGTGAGCCTCCACGAGCAGGTCCGGGCGCTTGCGCGGCTCGAGCGCCCCGACGCCCAGCACGAAGGTGGACGGCAGGCCCGCCGGCGGTGCGGCTTCGGCTCCGGCCGGCCGCCCCGGCCCCGATCGCACCGCGACCGTGCGCTCCGGTTCGAGTGCCCATTCGGCGAGCAGCTCGCTCCTCGTGGCCTCCGAGACGGCTATCACCCGCGCCGCGCGGGCCGCCAGGCGCCTCGGCCGCGCCGCGCGATGCCACAGGCGCTCGTAGAACGAGAAGTCCCGTGGTCGGTGCTCGAAGCTCAGGTCGTGCACGGTCAGCACGAGCGGCGCCGCGCGCGGTAGGGCGAGTGGCGCCACGGCCGGCGCCCAGACCACGTCGCACGGCCCGACCAGCCGGTCGACCGAGGGGCTTCCGAGTGCCGCTCCGGCGGTGTGCAGGGCGCGGCCGGGCAGCCTGGTGCGCACCACCCGGACGTTCGGCGCGGTGCGGAGCGCCTCGGGAGCGTCTGGTCGACGCCCAGGGACGAGGACCGCGAGCTCGTCGGCCGGGAAGGCGGCGGACAGGGCGAACAGCAGCTCCCGCAGATAGGTGGCAACGCCCCGGTTCCCGGCGTCCGCCAGGCTTCGGCCGTCCACGCCAACCCTCACCGTGGGCCTCCTCCCGCGGAGCTCCCGGCGATCAGACGGTGCGTCGGAAGCAGAAGCCCGCGACCGCCAGGGCGAAGCCCATGGCTGCAAGAGCGCCTGCCTCGAAGCCGGTGCGCGGCAGCTCGGCGGCTGCCGCGACCGCGGCACTCGATGCGGAGCCGCCCCCTGCCTGTGTCGGCGGGGCACCACCGGCGTCCACCGCCGGCGCGGGGGCGGTGCCCGATGGCGCCGCCGCGGTGGGAGCGGAAGTCGATCCTCCGCCCGTCGCTCCTCCTCCGCCCGAACCGCCCCCCGAGCCTCCCGAGCCGCTCCCTCCTCCCGAGCCGCCGCTACTACCCGACCCGCCACCCTCATCGGCAGGCGGGTTGGCGGGGAAGGGGTCCTGATACTGGTCGTCGCCGGCGCTCTGCGCCAGCGCGGATGCTGGCCAGGCGAGCAGGGCGGCCGCGGCGAGCGCTGCGAGGTGTCGACTGCAAAGCACACCGACACAATTACCACAGCCCGCGGGCGTCGCGTGCCGCCGCGATCGCCGGAGGCCCGCCGTCGTGATCCACGGCGCTCCCTGCCGCGCGTGCTGCCACGATCAGCACGTGAGCGACGACCGCCCGCACTTCGGCCCCGGGGAGCTGCGGCGGCGCACCGCTCGGGGAGGGGCCATCAACGGCGCCTTCCTTGGTGGCGCCGAGGCTTTGGTGCTGGCTCAGGGCCTGATCGTGACCGCACTGCTCGGCCCTGTGGCGATCGGCCTGTACGGAGTGGTCACGACTACGGCCATGACGCTCGTGGCGCTCAAGCGAGTGGGCATCGACGAGGCCTTCGTCCAGCAGTCCGAGGCCGCCCAGGAGGAGGAGTTCCAGCGCGCCTTCTCAATCGAGCTGGGGCTCGCCGTGCTGCTGGCGGTGACGATTGCGGTAGCCGCACCCGTGCTCGCGTTGGCCTACGGTGAGGAATCCCTGCTGCCGCTGACCCTGGCGGTCGCCTATCTGCCGGTCGCCTTCGCCCTCCAGTCCCCGGGCTGGATCTTCTACCGGCGCATGGACTTCCTGCGGCAACGGCTGCTGCAGGGCGTGGTGCCGCTCGTGACCTTCGCGGTCACCGTGCCGCTGGCCGTCGCCGGCGTGGGCGTTTGGAGCCTCGTGATCGGGCCGTTCGCCGGCAACGCGATCGGGGTGGCCGCGGCGATGAGGCTCTCGCCCTACCGCCTGCGCCTGCGCTTCGACCGCGCGACCGCGCGACGATACCTGACCTTCTCCTGGCCGATCTTCCTGGCCGCCGGCGCGGCGCTCGTGGTTCAGGGGGGGCAGGTGTTCGCCTTCGACCTCGAGGGCGGGATCGCCGCCGCCGGCTTCATCACCCTGGCCGCGACGCTCACCCGCTATGCCGATCGGGCGGACCAGATCGTGGCCACGACGATCTACCCGGCCGTCTGTGCGGTGCGCCATCGCCGCGCGGTGCTCGAGGAGCTCTTCACCAAGTCCAATCGCCTGACGCTCGCGTGGACGCTGCCGTTCTGCGCGAGCATCGGCCTGTTCGCCGGCGACCTCGTCGAGCTCGTGCTCGGCGAGGAGTGGCGCCCGGCCGTCGTGCTCCTGCAGGGCCTGGCCGTGGCCGCCGGCCTGCAGCAGCTCGGCTACAACTGGTTCGCGTTCTACCGGGCACGGGGCGAGTCGCGGCCCCAGGCGGTCGAATCGGCAGTGATGCTCGCCGGGTTCCTGGCGCTCGCCGTTCCCGGCCTCTTCCTGTGGGGCTTCGAGGGCTTTGTCGCGGGACGGGTGGCGGGCACCGTGCTGGTGCTGGCGGTGCGGCGGAGCTATATCCGCCGCTTGCTGCCGGGCGTGCGGACTGCGGCGCTTACGGCGAGGGCGGCCGTGCCCGTGGCCGCGGCCGCGCTCGTGGTGCTCGTGCTCAGGGAGGGAGTCTGGAGCGGCGACCGCACGGCGGCGCGCGCCGTGGTCGAGCTGGTCGCCTTCGGGGGGCTGGTCGCGGCGGTGACGTGGTGGCTGGAGCGCGACCTGCTGCGCGAGCTCGGGGCCTACGCGCGGCCCGGCGGCGTGCGCGCCCCCGCGGTCGCGGGCACCGAGCCGCTTGCGCCGGCGTCGGTCTGAGAGCGTCCCCCCCGGAGCGATCAGCGTCCGAGCTGCTCGACCGGCTCACCGCTCCATCGTGGCCACAGCCGCGCGAGCGTCGCATCGAGCCCGACGGCGCCCAGCACGACGAGCGCCGGCTCGGCGCCCACCCGGAAGCGCGTGACGCCGTAGACGAGCAGCGCGGTGAGGCTGACCATCGCGAGCGGCGCCAGCAGCGGCAGCAGCGCCCCACGCCGCCTGCGCAGGACCACGCTGCCCACCGCGGCCAGAATCAGCAGCGGGTAGTAGACGGCAAGGCCCATGCGGCTCGCCCACCGGCTGCGCCCCTCGAAGAGCTCGTACTCGACCTGCTGCAGGGGCCGGTACACGTCCCATACGCGGCCGAGGCGCGCGGCGGCCACCACGGGCAGGCGGCCGGCGTGGTCGCGGGCGTAGCCGAGCCCGCGGCGGCGGTACTCGGCGGCCTGCTCGGACTCGTCGCCGCGCGGCGCCTGGCCATAGCAGCTGAAGTTCCACAGGCCCACGAAAGGGCCGCGGTAGACCGGGTCGCAGTTCGAGCCGACGAAGACAGCGTTCGAGTTGGTCGAGATCAGCACGGGCTCCTCGAACACCGTGAAGTTGCGGATGGTCCACGGGGCCAGGACCGCGACGGTGGCGCCCACGCCGGCGGCGGCCAGGGCCAGCCGGCGCCGGGGTGGCGCGGCGGCCCGCAGGGCGAGCGGCAGCATCAGCAGTGGCACGAGCAGGATCGCCTCGCCCCGGGTGAGCGCGGCCAGGGCGACAAGCGCGCCGAGCGCGGCGGCCAGCGGGAGCGAGGGCGCGCGCCAGAGCCTGACCGCGGCGAGCAGCACCGCGGCGATCAGCGCCGCGTACGGCGTCTCGCTCATCAGGGAGCCGTCGATCACCCACAGGAACGGGTAGGTCGCGGCCAGGCCGGCGGCCACCAGGCCGACGCGCGCCCCGCCCACCTCGCGGCCCACCAGCCCGATCAGGCCGACGGTGGCCGTGCCCACCGCGCACATGACGAGCTTCTGGGCGAGGTAGCCGTCGGCGCCGAGCTTCACGAGCCCGGCGAGCAGCACGGAGAAGAGCGGTGGGTGCTCGGCGGTGGGGCCGAGGAGCTCGACGGCTCCACCCAGCTGATCCTCCTGGGCCAGCTCGAGCTGTGGATGGAAGACGCGCGTGAACCCGCCGCCGTCGGCGATGTTGGCCCCCTGCAGGTGGTAGGTGAGAGCGTCGCCGATCACCGGGATGCCGTCGGCCACGAGCAGCGTGTAGAGCACCCGGAGGACGAACCCGCCCAGCATCAGCGCGGCGAGCCGCCGCCCGAAGCCTGTCCCCGCAGCCATGCCTCAAGCGTATGCTTGAGCGCCCGTGTCCACGCCGCCCGACGCCGAGCCGCCGCGCGGGAACCCGCGCTTTCCGCTGTTCGACTCGCTCCGGGCGATCGCCGCCCTGAGCGTGCTCACGACCCATGCCGGCTACCTCTCCGGGGCCAATCTCGGCGCCTGGTACGGGCCCTTCACCGCGCGCCTCGACATCGGCGTGACGGTGTTCTTCCTGATCTCCGGCTTCCTGCTCTACCGGCCGTTCGTGGCCTCCCGCCTCAACGGCACGCCGCGCCCACGCATCGCCGGCTTCGCCCGCCGGCGCATCCTGCGGATCGTGCCTGCCTACTGGCTGGCGCTGACGGTCCTCTCCTTCTACCCGGGGCTGCCGCAGATGTGGACCGACCACTCGTGGGCCTACTACCTGTTCGCCCAGGTGTACGTGCTGGAGTGGTCGCTCGGGGGGCTGCTTCCCGCCTGGAGCCTGTGCGTCGAGCTGTCCTTCTACCTCGCGCTGCCGTTCCTCGCGCTACTGGTGCGGCGCCCCTCCCTCGGCCGCTTCCGGAACGCCAAGATCCGCACGGAGCTGATCATGGTCGCGGTGCTGTACGCGGTCGGGATCCTCTTCCGCGTTTACGTCCGGGCCAACGAGGGCCCGCTGCCCAACAGCAACCTCTACTCGACGCTGCCGGGAAACATCGACTGGTTCGCGCTCGGGATGTTCCTGGCTGTCGCGAGCGTCGCCCTGCACGGCCGCGAGCGCCAGCCGCTGCCCGTGCGGGTGATCACCCGCTGGCCGTCGGTGCCCTGGGCGGTAGGGCTGGTGCTGTTCTGGGTGGTGGCCACCCAGATGGGCATCGGACCCGAGTTCCCGCAGGTATTCACCGACCTCGAGTGGATCGGCGAGCACGTCGTGTACGGCGCGGCGGCCTTCTGCCTGCTGCTGCCCGCGGTCTTCGGCGACCACGCCGGCGGGCTGCCGCGCATGATCCTGCGCAACCGCGTGCTGAGCTGGCTCGGGTTGGTCTCCTACGGCATCTTCCTCTGGCACCTGCCGGTCGTTGCCGAGCTCGGCACGGGCCCGGCTCGCGCGTGGTGGGGCGAGTCGCCGATGCTCGGGATAGGCGGCGTCGGGCTGCTGCTGTCGGTGGCCTGCGCCACGGTCTCCTACTACGCCCTGGAGCGACCGTTGATGCGCTGGCGCGGCCGGCCGGCTAGGGACCGCCGGCGGGCGGGGGCACAGGCTCCGACCGAGGCCTCAGGAATAGCGGGTTGAGCCGTCCCGCCCGCTCGAGCGCCCGCCTCGACGCGTCCGGGTCGCCGGCTCTCAGGGTGGTGGCCAGGAGCGCCCAGCCCTCGAAGCCCTCGGGCTCCTCACGCGTGGCCTCGCGCGCCAGCGCCGCCGCCGCGGCGGTCCTCCCGCGTGCGAACTCGACGCCCACCGCGATCCGCAGGGCGGCGGTACCCGGGCTGCGCGCGCGCGCCCGCTTCAGCTCGGAGAGCGCGCGCTCGGCCTCGGCGGGCGGCAGGCCGCCCGTGCCGGTGCTCCGCAGGACACCGCGAGCGGCCTCGAGGTGGCGCTCACCGCTCAGGGCGACCGACAGGAGGGCGACGGCCGCGAGGGCCCCCGCCATCAGCAGCGTTCGGACGATCACCGGCCGGATCCTCGCACGGTGAACGTCCGCGCCGGGCGGTTCCCGCTCTTCGACTCCCTGCGCGCGATCGCCGTGCTCTGCGTGGCCGTCTTCCACACGGCCGCCTACGCCGGCGGGCTCGAGTCCGACTTTGTGCTGAGGCAGTACGTGACCCGCCTCGACGTCGGCGTCACGATCTTCTTCCTGATCTCCGGTTTCCTGCTCTACCGCCCGTTCGTCCGCGCGCGCTGGCGCGGGGAGGCGGCGCCCGCGACCGGGGCCTACGCGTGGCGGCGGTTCCTGCGCATCGTGCCGGCGTACTGGCTGGCGCTGACGCTGGTGACGGTGATGCTCGGCGTGGGCGGGGTGTTCACGGTCAGCGGGATGCCGACCTTCTACGGCTTCGGTCAGATCTACGGCTACACGACCGCGCTCGGGGGCATCTCTCAGGCCTGGTCGATCTGCGTCGAGGTCACGTTCTACGCGTTCCTCCCCCTCTACGCCCTGCTCATTCGGACGCTGATCGGCGACCGCCGCCGCCTCGGGCTCGAGCTGCTGGCGGCGACGGCTCTGCTCGTGCTCAGCCTCGCCTACAAGCTCTGGCTCGTCTCGACCGGCGAGCACCTGCGCCCCGGGCCCGGGCTGCTCAGCCTGCCCGCCTTCCTCGACCTGTTCGCGGTGGGGATGGCGCTCGCCGCCGTCTCGGTGTGGCTCGAGGACCGGCGGGAGGCGCCGCGCGCGGTGCGCATGCTCGACCGCTTCCCTTCGCTCGGCTGGCTACTGGCCCTCGCGGCCTTCTGGCTGGCGAGCACGAGGACGGGAGCCGTCGGCGGGGCACCCTCGGGCGGCCAGTACATCGCGCGCCACCTGCTGTTCGCCGTGGTGGCGCTCGGGGTGATACTTCCCGGCGTGTTCGGGGACCCCGGCCGCGGGCTGGTCCGCCGGGTGCTCAGCAACCGCGTGCTGCTCTACATCGGCCTCGTGTCCTACGGGATCTACCTCTACCACCCGGCCCTGCTCGTGCAGCTCGACCGCTTCGGCTTCAGCCCGGCGGCGGGCGCCTATCCGGGCTGGCTCGCCGCCGGGGTGGGCGCCGCGGTGCTGATCGCCAGCGCGAGCTACTACGCGGTGGAGCGGCCGCTCCTGCGGCTCAAGCGGCTGCTGCCTCCGCCGGCCGAGGCCGCCCGGGGGGAGGCGCTCGCGGAGTCCGCTCCGGCGGCGGTACCGCGCCCGGGCTGAAGCTGAGCGGCGGCCAGGGTGGCCGCCAGCCGCGCCGCGGCGTGGAGCTGCTCACCGCGCCCCACGACGGCGCCGGCGCAGACGACGGCCACGAGCGTCACGCCCGGCATCTCCCAGTGCCAGTCGAGCGCGACGGCCACAGCCCATGCGCACAGCACCGCGATGGGCCCCGTGCCCCCGACGGGCGCCGCACGGTGCAGGCGCCGGGCGCCGGCGGCAACGCCGCCCAGGAAGAGGAGGAGTGCGCCGAGCCCCACGAGGCCGAGCTCGGCGGCGGTCTCGATGTAGAGCGAGTGGGCGTCGTCGGCCGCCTCGGAGATCTCGCGCTCGCGCAGCCAGTCCACCCGGAAGCCGCCGGCGCCGCGGCCGGCCAGCGGATGCCGGACGAACGTACGAAGCGCCACCTCCCAGTAGGCGTAGCGGTTGCTTTCGAGCGAGGACAGGCGCGCCGGCGTGGCGCCCGTGACGCCGGGGCCGGAGAGGGGGCGCCGCTCGGCGGAGGCGGCGGCACCGAGTGCGCCGGCCACGAGCAGGACGGCCACCGCGGCGAGTGCCGGCCGGCGCCGGGGCAGCCTCAGCCGCGCCGCCGACAGCCGCCCGTCGCGCTCCCGGCGAGCGATCAGCCGTGACCCGTAGGCGCCGGCCGCGCCGACGACCAGCAAGGCGGCGAGCATGAGCGCCCCGTCGAGCTCGCGTGCCCCCGCGCCGCCCTCGAGCGAGCGGACTCCCGGCAGCGCCCCGGCAACCAGCGCACTGACCACCGCGCAGCCCATGCAGAGCGCCACCGCGCGTACCTGGGCGCGTGTCGGAGACAGCACGAGCAGGGCGACGAGCCCGGCGGCGAGCGCCGCCAGCGCGCCACGCGAGAAGCTCACGTAGACAGCCGTGCCGAGCGCCGCGGCGGCGGGCACCGCGGCGGCGCGCAGGGCGGGCCGGCGCGTGGGGTCGCCCGCCACCCGCACCGACAGCGTCATGCCGAGCGCCCCGAGCGCGCCCATCGCGTTCCAGTAGGTCAGCGGCTGCTCGAGGCGCCCGAAGGAGCTCTGGCTCCTGTTGAGCTCGATCACCCCGGGCACGAGGCGCTCGGACAGCCCGTAGCCGATCACCGCGAGCGCGCCGAGGGCCAGTGCCGGCTCCAGCGCGCGCGCTTCCCGGCGCCCTCGCAACAGCGCGGTGGCAGCGATCAGCACCGCCAGGTACAGGAACGTGCGCTCGACGTCTTCGAGGGCCGGGCCGTCGAGTGGCGCCCAGAGCAGCGAGATGGCGCTCCAGGCGCACAGCAGCGCGAGACCCGCGAGCGCCGCCCGCGCCGGAGCTTCTCGAGGTAGGGGGTGCGGCGCGAACACGGCCGCCACCACCACGAGCACGCAGGCCATGACCGCCGCCCACAGGCGTGGCTGGGTGAAGTACCCGCCCGAGAAGAAGGCGATGGCCGCCGGGCCGCCGAGGAGGCAGGTGACGGCCATGCCCCGCGCAGCCCGTCGCATGCGACGGCAGGCTAACGCCGCGCGGCGGCGCCGTAGACTCGAGCCGGATGCCCACGGGGGGAGAGGGAGGGCCCGGTCGCGACCTACGCGTTGCTCTCGTGCACGACTTCCTGCTGGACCTGCGCGGCGCCGAGCGCACGTTCCTCGCGATGTGCGACATGTGGCCGGAGGCCGACTTACACACCACGGTCTACGACGAGGCCGGCACGCAGGGGCGCTTCGCCGACCGGGGAGTGCGCACGTCGTTCCTCCAGCGGCTGCGACCCACGGCCTCGAGCTTCCGCGCCCTGCTGCCGCTGTATCCGGCGGCCGTGGAATCGCTCGACCTGTCGGGGTACGACCTCGTGGTGTCGAGCTCGAGCGCCTGGGCTCACGCCGTGATCTGCGACCCCGGCACCGTCCACGTCTCGTACTGCTACAACCCGTTTCGCTACGCCTGGAACGAGCGGCAGCGCACGCTCGCCGAGCGACGCGACCCGGTCAGCCGCGCCCTTCTCGCCGGGTTCTTCCGGCGCTGGCGCCAGTGGGACCGCCTCGCCGCCCAGCGCGTCGACCGCTACGTTGCCATCTCGCGCACCACGCAGGGGCGCATCGAGAGCTATTTCGGACGCGAGTCCAGCATCGTCTACCCGCCCGTGGAGACTTCTCGCTTCGCGCCCGGCGTCGCCGGCGAGCACTACCTGGTGCTCTCGGAGCTGATGCCCCACAAGGGGATCGACACCGCCGTGCGCGCGTTCAGCGCTCTGGGGCGTCCGCTCGTGGTGGTCGGCGACGGGCCCGATTGGCAGCGGCTGCGGCGCCTGGCGCGCCCGAACGTGACCTTCACGGGGCGGGCGAGCGATGAGCGGGTGGCGGAGCTCTTAGCGAGCTGCCGCGCGCTGGTCGTGACCGCCGTGGAGGAATTCGGCATCGCCGCGGTTGAGGCCCAGGCCGCCGGCAGACCCGTGATCGCCGTGGGCGAGGGCGGCGCGCTGGAGACGGTGGAGGAGGGTAGGACCGGCTGCTTCTACGCGGGCGGGGAGGAGTCTCTGGCCGCCGCCGTCACCGCCTTCGACGACGCTGCGATCGACCCCCGAGCGTGCGTGAGCAATGCCCGGCGCTTCGACACGGCGGTGTTCCGCGAACGCCTCGCGGCCGAGGTCGAGCATGCCCTGCGGGACGTGGACGCGGGCGGTCGTCGGCCGCCGCGCCGGGCGGCGTCGAGGCGCCCGGGAGTGGCCCGGCTGGCCCGCGGTCACCGCCCGTCCCGCCGTTCGAGCAGCGCGTAGGCCCCGAAGCGGCGCGCCTCGCGGTAGCGGCCGTTCAGATAGCCGTCGAGGATCCGGACGCCGCTCGAGCGCCCCGCGCCATTCGGCTCCGGCCGGCTGGCCGTGGGATCGAGCCAGCGGACGATCACCGGCGGCCGCTCGCGCTCGAGGTCCCCGACGATCTCCTGCTGTACCTCGACGGTGGTCACGACACCGGGCTGCATCACGTCGTAGCGAGTGGCGTTCGGCCGGTCGAGCAGCACGTAGAGGAGCGTGTGGCCCGCGCGCACGAGGTCGTGCCGCGGATTGGCGACGAACAGCGGGCGCCCCGCGGGCACGCGTGCGTCGAGGTCGGCCCGCAGCGCGCGCAGGGCAGTGGCGTCCTGTGGCCTGGCCCGGACACCGTCGGCGGCGGGCAGCCGCAGCTCCGCGAGCCGCGGCGGGTGTAGCGCCTGTCCGGCGCGGCGCACCAGGCCGTGGCCTCCGATCAGCACGAGGAAGCCGAGCAGCACCACGCCCGCCCGGCGGTGCCCGTGCCCGGCCTCGCGCGCCGCGCCGATGGCCAGCAGCAGCGCCAGGGCGACCGACAGGGGGACCAGGTGGAACTCGTCAGCCCGGCCGAGGAGGTAGACGACCCCCGCGAACGCCAGCGGCAGCGGCGCGAGTGCAAGCAGCGGAGGCCGGCTGCGGATCGCGGTGGCCGACCAGGCCGCGAAGCCTGCGATGAGGATCGCCGGAAAGTAGAACTCGAGCACCTTGTTCGGATCCGGCCCTCCCTCGTATACGAGCGGGAAGGGCAGGCGCTGGAGATCCTGCTCGCCCGTGGCGAACCCGAAGGTGGACTCGACCAGGTCGAGGGGCCCCGCGGCCAGCGCAAACGGAAGGAAGGCGAGCAGCGCCGCCACCACCGACGCGGCCAGGGCACGCGCAGCTCCGGCCCGACCGGCGGCGAGCGCGACGGCCAGCGCGGCGGCCACGCCCAGCTCGGGGCGAAACAGGGCGGCGAGCCCGGCGAGGGCCCCGGCCGCGAGCGCCGAGCGCCGCGCCAGCAGCACGCCCGCCAGCGTGAGGAGCAGGGCCGGCGGGTTGGGGCCGGGCCCGCTTGGAAAGGCCATGGCGCCGGCCACGGCCAGCCAGGCGCCGAGGGCATAGGGCGGCGGAGCGCTGCGCCTGACCAGCCGGTAGGCGAGCACTGCCACCACCGCGTCAGTGGCCAACCGCAGCAGTCGCCAGGTGAGCAGTGATGGGCCGAAGGCCTTGAACAGCCCGGCAAGCACGAGCGGCTGCCCCGGTCCGTAGTTCCACCAGAAGTCGCGGTAGGGCATCTCGCCCCCCGCCATGCGCGCGGCCGCCTGCAGCATGAGCCCCTCGTCGTGTGGGGAGATGCCGCGCAGGAGGGTGAAGCCCGACAGCGCGCCGGCACCGATCAGGAGCAGCGCGTCCAGGCCCCGAGCCGGGAGCCGGCCCTCGAGGCGCGCGACTGCCCCTGCCAGGCCCCGAGCACTCATGCCGAGGACCGCCGCCGCCGCAACGGGCGGGCGGGCACGACGGCCTCCACCGACACCGGCGCCGAGCGCCGCAGGTCCCGGCGCTCACGCAGGATCACCGGCAGCAGCGGCACGGCGCTCGCGGCCGCCTGGAGGTGTGCGCGCAGGCGGCGCTCGCGCGCCGCGTGCCAGGCCCACGCGGCCTGGCGATAGGCGACGTAGGGTGCCCAGCGGGCGGGGAAGGCCTTGGCCACGAGCAGCAGCGTGTTGCGCTCGGCGAGCGTGGCCACCGGGGTGTCGAGCGCAGCCGACGACCCGCCGCCGGCGTGCCAGGCCACGCATGGCTCATAGCGGCAGCTCCACCCCGACAGCCGCAGGCGCAGTCCGAGGTCGACGTCCTCGAGGTAGGCGAAGAAGCGCTCGTCGAAGCCGCCCACGGCAAGTAGGCACGCGCGCCGGTAGAGGGCGGCTCCGGCACAGGCGGCGAAGACCTCGCCCGGCTCGTCGTAGCTGTCGTCATCGGGCCCGAAGCGCCCGCGCTGCTCGCAGACGCCGTCCCGGCGCAGGACGTCGCCCGCGTCGTAGATCCGACCGGTCCCGTCCATCTGGACCATCTTGCACGCCACCGCGGCCGCCTCGGGGGCCGCCCGGGCGGCGGCCGTCATTCGCGCGAGCCAGTCCGGCGCCAGCACGACGTCGGTGTTCACGAGCGCCACCAGCGGCGCGCCGGCGGCGTCGATCCCGCGGTTGACCGCGTGGGCGAACCCCGTGTTGTGGGAGAGGCGGACCACGCGGACCTCGGGGTGCGACTCGACCAGGTACTCGTGCGAGCCGTCGGTCGAGCCGTTGTCCACGAGGATCGTCTCCGCCGCCGGCTGGTCTTGTGCCGCGATCGAATCGAGACAGCCCGGAAGCCATCGCCGCCCGTTCCAGTTGGGGATGACCACCGTCACCTCCGCGGCCGACACGGGGGCAGCGTAGATGGTCGCTTCGCGCCTACGGCCCCGCAGGCCGCGTCAGACCGGGCAGGCCCGGGGCTACCTTGGCTGCCGTGCCCGCTCGCGCCGTCGACGCCCTGAAGCGCCCGGCCGCGCCCGTGTGGGCGCTCGTGGCGCTCTCGTACGCACTCGCCCTTCTCCAGCGCCCGGGCCGCACCGCCCTCGACACGCGGATCGAGCTGTCGGTGGATCCGGCGCTCTTCCTCGACCGTGTCGGATCGCTGTGGAGCTCGACCACCGACCTCGGGCACGTGCAGAGCGGGCAGTTCGTCGGCTACCTGTTCCCGATGGCGCCCTGGTACGCCGCGGGCGACGCGCTGGGCGTGCCGCACTGGCTCTCCCAGCGGCTGTTCCTGGGCACGCTGCTCGCGCTCGCCGCCTGGGGCACGGTTCGGCTCATGGACGCCCTGTGGGCCCGTCCGCGCGGCCTGGCCCACCTGGGCGCCGGGCTCCTGTTCGTGCTCAACCCCTACGTGGTCCAGTTCGCGAGCCGCGGGACGGTCTCCCTGCTCGCATACGCCGCCCTGCCGTGGCTGATGCTTGCCGCCCACCGGGGGCTGCAGGAGCCGCACGGATGGCGCTGGCCCGCGACGGCGGGGCTCGTGCTGGCGGCGAGTGGCGGGGGCGTGAACGCGGCGGTGATCTTCTTTGCCGTCGTCGGCCCGCTGGCACTCGTGCTCTACGAGGTGGCGGTGCTGGGCCGCGGCCTGCGCGCGGCCCGCAGCTTTCTCTGGCGGGCCGCGGTGTGCGTCGGCGTGGGCTCGATCTGGTGGATCGTGCCCGTGCTCCTGCAGGCGCGCTACGGCGCGGACTTCCTCAGCTTCACCGAGCAGCCCGGCACGATCTGGGGCACGACCAGCATGTCCGAGTCGTTGCGGCTGCTCGGCTTCTGGGTGCTGTACGCGGGCGTCGGCTTCGGTGCCAGCGAGCCGTTTCTCGCGGTGGCAGGCACCTACCTCTTCAACGCGGCCGTGATCGTCGGGAGCTTCGCGGTCCCCCTGCTCGCGGTGTCGGCCCTCGGCCTCAACCGGCGCTGGAGGTACGCCCCGTTCCTCGGGCTCCTGTGCGTCGGCGGGCTGCTCGTGATGTTCGCGGGCTTCCCCGAGGGGGCGCCGCTGCGGCGGGCGCTCACGTTCGCCTACTACGAGGTCGCGCCGCTCCAGTCGCTGCGCACCACCTACAAGGCCGCGCCGCTGCTCGCGCTCGGGCTGGCCTGCCTCGGTGGCGGCGCCACGGCCGAGCTGGTGCGGCGCGCGCGCCGGCGGGAGCTTCACTTTATGGGCGTGCGGATTCCCGCCCGTGCGCTCGCCGTGCTGGCCGCCGTGCCCGTGCTGTTCGCCCTGCCGCTGTTCAGCGGCCGGGCGATCGACCGCGAGCTCGCCTACGGGGACGTGCCCGCCACCTGGCCGGACGCCCTCGCGGACGCGGAGCGCGACACCCCTCCAGACCGGCGCATCGCGGTCCTTCCCGGCGAGCTGTTCGCCTGGTACCGCTGGGGCGGCACGATGGACCCGGTCGGCCCCGCGCTGTCCAAGCGCCCGGTGCTGATCCGCGAGATCGTCCGCTACGCCGACCCGCGCTCGAGCCAGCTCCAGGCCACGATCGACGACCTCCTGCAGCAGGACCGCCTGGTGCCGGGCCAGCTCGGCCCGCTGCTGCGCCTGATGTCGGTCGGACAGGTGCTCGTGCCGGCCGACTCGCGCGTGCGGCGCTCCGGCGCGCTGGCGCCGGCCAGCGTGACCGAGGCCCTCGCCGAGCAGCCGGAGGTACGTGAGCCGCTGGCGCGCTACGGCACGGTTCGCGCCTTTCGGCCTCCGGTGGGCCTCGGCGGGCGGGAGCGCTACCTGCCCGACATCCGGCGCTACGCGATGCCGGGATCGCCCGGCATCGTGCGCGTCCATCCCGCCGAGAACCCGACGGTCGTCGACGGGGACGCCGACGGGATCGCGGCTCTCGCCGGGCTCGATCCCGAGGCGCTCGAGCGCGCCCTCTTCTACGCCGGCGACCTCGACCGCGAGCACTTCGCGGGGCTCGCCCGAGCCGGTGCCGCCCTGGTGCTCACGGACTCGAACCGGCGCCGCGTGGTCAACCCGTCCCGGCTGCGGCAGAACCGCGGCGTCACGCTCGAGGCCGGGGATCCCGCCTCGGCGGACTCGCCGCTGTACGACCTCTTCCCCGAGCAGGGCGACGAGGGCCGGACCGTCGCTCGCTACAGCGGCCTGCGCACGCTGCGCTCGCCGCTGTCGCCGGGATACCCGATCTTTCCCGAGCGCCGTCCCTACGCCGCCCTGGACGGGCGCCCCGACACGTCGTGGGTCGCCGGCGAGGGGCTGCGCCAGGAGCAGCGCTTCATCGAGCTCACGCTCGAGCGCCCGCTCCGGGTCGAGTCCCTCAGCCTGCTCCCGCACTCGGACGCGAACGGCCGCCCCATCGAGGTGGCCGTGACCGTCAACGGCGGCGACGAGCAGCGGATCGGGGTGCGGCAGGGCTGGAACGAGGTGCCGATCGGCGAGCCGGCGCTGCGCTCCCTGCGCGTGCAGATCAGCCGGGTGACAGGCCCTCCCGGGCGGCGTGGAGGCGGCGGCATAGCGGAGCTCGCGATCCCCGGCCTGCGGGTGCGGGAGTCGCTCCGCCTGCCGCGATCGCTTAGCGAGCTCGGGCGCGGGCTCGACCTCACGCGCAACGACCTGTCGGTGCTGCTCGAGCGCACGCGCGCCGACTTCCCCTACCGGGCGGGCGCCGAGGTGGGCAGCCCGCAGGCCCGCAGTCCGCTCGACATGGTGGACGCCGAGGCGGGCCTGGAGCGCGACATCGCGCTGCCGGCGCCGCGCCGCTTCACGCTCGACGGGTGGGCGAGCGTCGACCCGCGCGCTCCCGATCCGGAGCTCGACCGCTTGGCCGGCCTCGAGCGTGGGTGGCGCATCGCCTCCTCGAGCCGCTTCGAGGGGCTCCCCCGGCGGCGTGCCTCCTCGGCCTTCGACGGCCGTGACGAGACAGCCTGGGCCGGCGACCTGCTGCCGGGGCGGATCCCCTGGATGAGCTGGACGGCCCCGCGCCCCACGGTCGTGCGGCAACTGCGGCTGCGCCCGGCCGCACCCGGGTACGCCTTCCCGGCGCGCGTGCGGATCACAGCGCCGGGGGCCGAAGCCGTGGTGGCCGAGGTCTCGCCCGCCGGCGACGTCGTCCTGCCGCACGCGCTGCGCACGGGGTCGGTGCGGATGGAGATCCTCGCTGTCAGCCGCCCCCCGCCGGGCGTCGATCGGGGCCTGCGCGCCGTGGGGGTGGCCGAGGTCGAGGTGCCGGGGCTGCGGCCGCCGGCGGTACGCCGCCACGGCTCCTTCGCGACCGGATGCGAGGAGCTCGGCGTCCGGGCCGCCGGTTCGGCGGCGGGTATCCGCGTAACGGGTGACATCGCACAGCTCGACTCCGGTCGCGCACTGCACCTCGAGGGCTGCGGGGAGCCCGTGGCGCTTCCCGCCGGGACCAGCCACCTGAGCGCGCCGGGTGGGCGCGTGATGCGCCCCGACCACCTGCGGCTGGTGTCGCGAGCGCCGGCGGGAAGCGGGATGTCCGCGGCACCGGTCGCGGGGGCCGAGGTCATCGACCCGGGCACCGGCGACGCCGGCCGGCGCGACGGGGTGCGCCTCGGCCCGCACGGGGACGGGTGGCTCGTGCTCGGTCAGAGCTTCTCGGCGGGCTGGCGTGCCTGGTGCGGCGACGGGGCCGGCGAGGCGTCGCTCGGTGCGCCCGAGCCCGTCGACGGCTACGCCAACGGCTGGAGGATCGGCCCAGACTGCCGCACGGCGCGCTTCGAGTTCGCTCCGCAGCGCCTTGCCACGGCGTCGTACTGGCTGTCGGCCGCAGGCTGCACCGCGTTGCTGCTCGTACTCCTCACGCGCCTCCGGCCGCGCCGGCGACGGCGACCAGGCCATGCAGCCAGTCCGCCCGGCGGTGCCTCGGCGTGGCTCGCAGAGCCGCTCGCCGACCCGCTGCGCCGCGTCGCGTGGCGCCCGGCTCTGGCCGCCGGCGCGGCAATCACCCTGATCGGAGGCTTCGTCTTCGCGCTGCGCGCCGGCGCCGTGCTCGGCCCGCTGGCGGTGCTGCTCCTACGGCTGGGCGTGAGCGTTCGCAGGCTGGTGGCACTGGCCGCGCTGGCCATCGCCGCCCTGCCGGCCCTCTATCTGATCTTCCCGGCCCGGGACAAGGGCGGCTTCTCCTTCGACTACGCGATCGACAACATCGCCGCTCACTGGGTGGCCGTGGGCGCCGTCTGCTGCCTGCTCGGCGCCGCCGCCCTCGCCGCGGCGACGTTGCGCCGTCGCGACGACCCAGAGCGCGCCCTCAGCGCCTCCGCACCCGGATCACGCAGTTCCAAGTGAGCAGCTCCCGCGCCACCGGTACCCGGCAGATGAACGCCAGCCGCGGCCAGTAGCGCGGCTCGACACGCTCGATCGCGAGGCCCGGACGGGCCTCGACCAGCCGCAGCGTCGGGCCCACGTGCGCCGCCCACAGGCCCGCTCCGTACGGGTTCTTGCGCGGTGGCCCGTGGCGGCGCTCGTAGAGGCGCGGGCCCAGGCGCGGCCCGAGGTAGTGGTAGGGCGTCATGTCGTGGCCGCCCCAGGGTGAGTACCAGTTGGTCCACGAGATGTAGCCCCAGCCGCCCGGGCGCAGCACGCGCTCGATTTCGCGGATGATCGGTTCGGCCGCCGGCGTGTGCTCGAGCAGGTTCGAGCAGAAGGCGCCGTCCACGCTCGCGTCCTTGAGCGGGAGGTCGCCCGCATCGGCCAGTACCGCTTCGGCGGGCGGCGGCCCGGCCAGCGACAGCTCGGTCGGGTCCTTGTCGACGGGGATGACCCTGGCGCCGGCGGCGCGAAACGCGTCGGTGTAGAAGCCCGGCCCGCAGCCGAGATCGATCACCGTCTGCCCCGAGAGTGGCCCGTAACGGCGATCGAGGCCCTCCACCGCCTCCGCGGCGAGCACCCGGTAGAAGGGCGCCGGGTCCTCCCTCTCCCTTCGCCACAGCCGCCACAGGGTGCGCACACGGCGAGCGCCGCTCGGGCGCTCGACGGTCGCATCCATCGCGGTCGAGCTCACGCCGGCGTGAGCGTCCGCGCATCGCCGGCGCGGGCGGTGCTGCGCAGGCCGATGGCCAGCACGGCGGTGGCCAGGGCGAGCTGCAGGCCGAGCAGCGCGACGGCCACGGTGGTCAGCTCGGCGCCGATCCCCTGAAGGAGAACCGGCTCGAGCACCGCCGCCGCTCCGAGCAGCCAGATGAAGCGCGCGCGGTGCAGGGCCAGGAGGTACTGCACCGACAGATAGGCGCTCGCAAGCAGGGCCATGGCCAGCGCGAGCCACGGTAGAGCCCCGGCGCCGCCGGTCAGCTCCGCGCCGAACACCAGGTCCAGGAGCGGCTCGGCGGCCACGGCGTAGACCAGCACCATCGGCGCCGAGGTCATCGCGATCAGCGCGAGCGTGCGCCGCAGCACCGGCCGGGCGTCGAGACCGAGGCGGGTACGCCGGGCAGCCTCCGGAAGCAGGTACAGACCGAGGCCGATCGCCACCCAGATGATCACCTTGGCCGCCACCGCGGCGGCCGCGTACGCGCCGGCGGCCTCCTCCGAGGCCTGGTGCTTGACCACGATCACGTCGATGTTCTGCAGGACGGCAATCAGCCCGAGCGCCAGCACCGGCGCCCAGGCGCGCCCCACGAGCTCGCGCAGCCGGCGCTCGCTCGCGGGCCCGGCCACGGCCGGCCCAAGCGCACGGAACAGCATGGGCGTGAGCACGAGCGCCACCGCGAGCACTGACAGCGCCGTGCCGAGGAAGGCCCCGGTCACGCCGAGGCCGAGCCCGACAAGCAGCAGGCCGAAGAGAAGGCGGGCGCCGGCCTCTCCGACGATGCTCAAGCCGACCATCCGGTAGTGCTGGAGGCCCTGAAGGGCGCCGCGCTGCACCGACAGGATGAGCCACAGGCAGCCCGTGGGAAGCGTCGCGGCCGCCGCCCACTCGAGATCGACGCCGATGGCGGCGGCCAGCGGCTCGCGAGCTAGCACCGACACCAGCGTGACGCCGCCGGTGAGCCACACGAGCCGCCCGAGCCAGCGGCGCACGCCCGCGCCGGGCGAGGCCTCACCGTGGGCAAGCGCCGCACTTACCTCGCGGGCCACCGTGATCTGCAGCGCCGAGCCCGGCACCGTGAGGATCACAAACGCGCTCACCAGCGCGGCCAGCGAGCCGTAGCCCCCGGCACCGAGGAGGCGCGCGAAGACGATCGTGAAGGCCAGGGCGATCACGTTGCCGCCCATCACCGCGGCGGCCAGGCCGGCCGCCCGGCCGGTGTCGGTGCCCGCGAGACCGCGGAGCAGCCCGACGCGGTCCTGCGAGCGCTCCCGCTCGGCCTCGAGCGCGTCGAGTGTGCGGCGTGCGGTCGCCTCCCAGGTGAACTCCCCGGCCCGCTCGAGTGCCTGGCGCCCCAGGCGCTCGCGCAGCTCGGGATCCTCGACGAGGCGCGCGATCTTCGCCGCCAGGTCCGCGGAGTCCTCGGCCAGCAGGCCAGTGCGGCCGTCGTCGATCGACTCGGGCAGGCCGCCGACCGCCAGGGCGGCGCTCGGGGTGCCGCACGCGGCGGCCTCCATCACGGTCAGGCACCAGCCCTCGGCCGAGGAGGCCGTGAGGTTGACCCACGAGCGCCGCAGCAGCTCGAGCTTGCGCTGCTCATCGACGAAGCCGTGCATGTGGACGCGCTCGCCCAGGCCGCGGGCGGCGACCTCGGCCTCGAGCTCCTCGCGGTGGTCGCCCTCGCCGGCGATGTCGAGCGTCGCGCCGGGCGTGGCCTCGAGCGCGTCGAGCACGACCTCGATGCGCTTGTAGCGCTTCAGGCGGCCGAGGAAGAGCAGCGTCGGATCGGCGCTGCGCTCGCCGGGGCCGAAGGCGTCCCGCTCGACACCTATGTAGTTGACCTGGATGTGCTCCGCCGGGACGCCGTGGGTCGCGATCTCGCGCCCGGTGGCTTCGGAGATCGTCACGAAGCGGGTGCCGCGGTAGAGCCAGCGCAGAGGAGCGGTCTCGAGCACGAAGGCGGCCAGGCGGCCCTTCGGCCCCATCTCCTCGATGTAGTGCTGGCGATGAACGTGGTGCACTAGTGCCAGGCGCGGAGTACGCAGCCACAGCGGAGTGAGGAAGGTGATCCCGTTGATCACCTCGAGCACCACGTCGGCATCGGGGACGAGCCCGCGCCACTGCCGCCAGATGACCCGCGGGAAGACCGTCGAGCGGCCACCCATGCGGTGGATCGTCAGGTCGCCGATCCGCTCGCTGGAGGCCGCACCCGGGTAGGAGCTGGCGATCACCGTCACGCGGTGGCCCCAGGCCAGCCAGCGCGACACCTGCCCGTACAGGTTGGTTCCCGTGCCACCGCCCTGGGGGTGGGTCCAGTCGCGATCCGTGAGGATCAGGATGTGGCGGGCGCCGGTCATTGGGGACCGGCCAGGGTATCTGTGCACCTCGGTGTCGCGAGCCGGTCAGCGGGCGGCGAAAGAACGCGGCGGACCGTGGGCCGCGACGAAGCTGCGCGGCGCGTGTTAACACGCGGTACCTTTACAACCGGTAGTCCAACGCGGACCGACATCCGGTCCAACGACTCAGGAGGAGTTCGACTTGCCCCCCACGCAAAATCTTCGACGGCGAGGCGCCTTGGTGCTGGCCGTCAGCATGCTCGCGCTGCTGCTGTCAGCACCGCTGGCGACTGCCGCCACGTTCGGCGAAGGCAACACCCAGCTGGCCGTGAGCCCCGCTTTCACAAAGAAGCTCAAGAACTCCAGGGTCAAGGTCAAGCCGTCTGGAGGAACGGTCAAGGCTTTCGCATTCCAGATCGCCAGCGGCAGCCAGGCGACTCTCGCGCAGAACGCCACAGGTACGTTCAGGCACAAGAGCCCCAGCTCCATCACCTTCACACGCGGCACCAGGAAGGTCGTGATCAGCTCGATCGAGAACCGGTTGCAGAGCACGACGGGCAAGCTGGGCGGCAAGGTGAACGGCAAGTTCCTAGTGCTGGCTGACGAGGCCGCCGGCGGCAAGACCATCGCTGATTCGGAATTCACGACTCTCACCGGTACCGGGATCCAGGCCAAGCTGAGCGCTCCGGCCGCGAAGGCGCTCAACAACGCCCTTAAGCTGACCGGAACGAAGGTGTTCAAGAAGGGCCTCGTGCTCGGCACCGCTTCGTTCAGGGCCGTGCGCCTGCTGACGATTCAGCCCGGCTCCCAGAGCGAGACGCGCCTGTCGGCCGACTACATCGACCGGCTGGAGGGCGATTGCCTCGTCAAGCAGACCCCGACGCGTGGCGCGACGGAACGGCTGCGGGATCCCAACGTCCCCGGTGACCGCGGCTCGCTGTTCCTTCCGGTATCCGGTGGGCAGCTGCTGGCCACGTCCCTGTTCGGGATGATCAACAACACCGGCGGCGTTTCGCTCGCCGGCGGCAAGCCCGGCGGTCAGAACCAGACGCAGGAGGTGTACGACTTCCGCTTCATCCGGGGTAAGAATCCGACCTCGGCATCAGAGGGGCTGATCGCTTCGGCGTCAGCCCTCATGGGCAACGACCTGAAGATCGCCGACCTGGACGAGACGGGCGCGACGGTCACGAAGACGTTGACGCCGACGGGCGGAACGATCACGTTCAACGGCGTGGTGATTCGCTTCAACGAGGTGGCCGCCACGGTCCTGAGCGGCAACTTCAATTGCCAGATCCCGGCAGGCACGCCCCTGGGGACGGTGAGCCTCACGGCTGAGGTCAAGTAGACGGGAGGCCACCGGGCGGCCTCGGCCGCAGCACTAGGCAAAGCAGCACCCGCGGCCCGGGAGCACTCAGCTCCCGGGCCGCGGTCGTTCCGGAGCCGCGGCGCCCTCCATGCCGGCGGCTACCCTCCCCCGGTGGACGAACGGGTACTCACCGAGCGCCTGATCACCTACGACACGTGCACCGCTGAGGGCATTCGCAGCGCCGCCGGGTTCGTCAAGGGGTGGCTCGAGGCCCGCGACATCGACGTGGTCGACGCGATGCACAACGGCCGGCCGGTCCTGGCCGCGACAGTCGGAGCCGAGCGCGGCCCGACTGTCGTCCTCCACGGGCACCTCGACGTGGTGCCCGCCCGCCCCGAGCAGTTCGTCCCCCGCATCGAAGGGGACCACCTGATCGGGCGTGGCGCCTACGACATGAAGGGCGGCCTCGCGGCCATGATGTGCGCCGTCCGCGATCTCGCCGACCAGAGCGCTGTGCGCGTGCACTTCCTGTGCGTGGCCGACGAGGAGACCGACGAGGACGCCAAGAAGGGTTCCGACTACCTCGTCGAACAGGGTTACCGGGGTGACTTCGCCATTACCGGAGAGCCGACGGACCTGCACATCGGGGTGCAGGCCAAGGGCGTGCTGGCCATGCGCGTCGAAGTCAGCGGCACGGCCGCGCACGGGTCCACGCCCTGGCTCGGGGACAACGCGGTGCTGAAGGCGCTCGACGTGTTCCGCCGCATAGAGTCGCTGCCCTTTGCCCGCGAGTCGTCCGACCTGTTCGATCGCCCCTCGATCAACCTGGGTCGCATCCTGGGGGGCGACGCCCTCAACAAGGTGCCCGACCGCTGCGTGATCGACGTCGATGTGCGCTATCTGCCCGGTCAGGACCCCGACGCGATCCTGGCCGACGTCCGCGCGCTCCCGGACTCCGAGGTGTCGGTGCTGTTCCACCGCGGGCCGGCGTGCGTCGACCGCGACAACCCCTTCGTGCGGGCACTGGCCGAGGCCGTTGCCGACGGACGGTCCACCGAGACGATCTCGGTCGGCCGCCACGGCGCATCGGACGCGGTCAGCTTCCTCGACGCCGGGGTGCCGGCCGTGGAGTTCGGTCCCACCGGAGGTGGGCACCACGGGCCGGACGAGTGGGTGTCCATCTCCTCCCTGGAGCGCTACCGTGCCGCTCTGGTTCGATTCGTGGGGCTCGTCCCGGGGACCCTCGCCCCGGGCCGCCTGCGCGTCGCCTAGCGCGACCCCTCCTTTGCCTCTCCACCCGAAATACTCACGCCGCGGCTTCTGGAAGCGCCTGGTGGTCGGCACGATGCTCGTGATCGTTGCCGCCGCGTCGGCCACCTCGGTGGCGGCCTTCCGCGAGATCGACGCCGTGGTCGACGCGTTGAAGAACGGGGGCCTCGAGCTCGGCAACGAGCTCGCCGAAGCCGAGTCGGGCAAGCCGCAGACGGTGATGCTCATCGGCTCCGACAAGCGCCCGGACGACACGCGCACCTCGCTCGCGGAGAAGCCGCGCTCGGACACCGTGATGCTCGTGCGCCTCGACCCCAACAAGGGCGCTGCGCTCATGTCCCTGCCCCGCGACCTCAAGGTGCAGATCCCCGGCTTCGGCACGGACAAGCTGAACGCCGCCTACGCCTACGGTGGCCCGAAGCTCACCCTGCGGACCGTCAAGCAGCTCACCGGCCTCAAGATCAACCACGTGATCAACGTCGACTTCGGCGGCTTCCGCGAGGCGGTGAACGAGATCGGCTGTGTGTACATGGACGTCGACCGCCGCTACTACAACGACAACTCGGGGCTCGCCAAGTACGCCCCGATCAACGTCAAGCAGGGCTACCAGAAGATGTGCGGCCGAGCGGCGCTCAACTACGTGCGCTTCCGCCACGAGGACAACGACCTGATCCGCTCCGCCCGCCAGCAGGAGTTCCTGCGCTTCGCCCGCGACCAGGTGAGCGTGAGCGACCTCCTCGGCGATCGCAAGAAGCTGATCCAGATCTTTGGGCGTAACACCCGCTCCGACATCCAGACTCGCCAGGAGTTGCTGCGGCTCGCCAAGCTCACGCTGGCGATCGACGACGAGCCGGTGCGCGAGGTCCATTTCGAGGGCGAGATCGGTGCCTCCTTCGTCACCGCCAGCAACTCCAAGGTGCGTGAGCTGGCCCGGGAGTTCCTCGGAGTCGAGGAGACCAAGGGGCCGCGCGGTGCGCCCGGCAAGCGATCGGCCGGCGCCCGACCCAAGCCGCGGAAGCGAGCGCCGGCCCCGATCAGCCAGCCCGATCTGGAGTCGACCAACCTGGAGGGCCAGGCGCAGGCGCGCAAGGCCAAGCGCGCGGGCTTCCCGATCTACTACCCGACGCTGCGCACCAAGGGCGCCCTGTTCGGTGGTGACCCGCGCGTCTACCAGCTACAGGGCGCGGGTGACGAGCGCTACCCCGCCTACCGCATGGTCATCGCCCGCGGGCAGGTCGGCGAGTACTACGGCCTCCAGGGCACCACGTGGGAGAACCCGCCGATACTCGATGACCCGACCGAGACGAAGAGGGTCGCCGGCCGTGACTTCGAGCTGCACTACGACGGGGACCGGCTGAGGATCGTCGCCTGGCGCGTGGGCGGGGCGAGGTACTGGATCTCCAACACGCTGCTCCAGACCCTGAGCGCCAAGCAGATGATGTCGATCGCGCAGTCGACACGGATACTGCGCAGCACCCGCGGAGGAGGCTGATCCACCTTGCCCGACCGCGAGCCAATAGGAGTGATCGGAGCCGGATGGGTGGGGCTGGTGACCGCCGCCTGCTTCTCGGAGCTCGGGCACGACGTGGTCTGCCGGGACATCGTGGCCGAGAAGGTGGATTCCCTGCGGCGGGGCGAGGTGCCGATCTACGAGCCCGGCCTGGTCGACGCGATCACCCGCAACGCCGAGCGTCTCACCTTCACGACCGACATGGGCGAGCTGCGCGAGGGTGCGCAGCTCCTCTTCTGCTGCGTGGACACGCCGCCCACCTACTCGGGCGACGCCGACCTGTCGCGCGTGGAGCGCGTGCTCGCGGAGCTCGGGGACACGCCGGACCACGCCCTGGTGATGAAGAGCACGGTGCCGGTGGGCACCGGGCGCTCGATCGCACGGCGCCATCCCGAGCTCGGCTACGTGTCGAATCCCGAGTTCCTCAAGGAGGGCACCGCGGTCGCCGACTTCATGCACCCCGACCGGGTGGTGGTGGGCGCCGGGGAGTCCTCCGCGGGCTTCGCGGATCGCGTGGCCGCCCTCTACGAGCCGCTCAATGCGCCGATCGTGCGCACCGACGTGGCGAGCGCCGAGATGATCAAGCTGGCGTCGAACGCCTTCCTGGCCACCAAGATCTCGTTCATCAACGAGATAGCCAACGTGTCCGAAGAGCTTGGCGCCGACGTGACCGAGGTGGCGCGGGGGATGGGGTTGGACACGCGCATCGGGCCGAAGTTCCTGCAGGCGGGCATTGGATACGGGGGCTCGTGCCTGGTTGGTGAGGAGACCGTGCTCGTGCGCCGACAGGGCCGCACCCGGCTCTGGACGTTCGAGGAGATGTTCCGGCGCCTGTGCGACGAACAGGGTCTCGATCCGTCGGAGACCAATGTGGTGGAGCCTCAGGACCTTCAGGTGCTGTCCTTCGACGAGGCCGACGGCGCGCCGTCGTTCCGCCCGGTCTCCCACGCGACACGCCGCAACCATGAGGGGGAGATCCTCGAGGTCCGGACGAAGATGGGCCGGCGGGTGAGGTGCACGCCCGACCACCCCTTCGTGGTCAATAACGCGGACGGGCGTGATCGATCGGTCAAGGTGGCGTCGGAGCTGACCGAGGCCGACTGGCTGCCCTTGGCGCAGGGAGCGTCCGAGCGTCGGCCCCGCAAGCCGCGGCAGCTCAACGTGTCCGCCGGCGTCCTTGCGGCCGGACTCTCGCACCACGAGGTAATCGTCCGTCCGGCTCAGCACCCGATCGAGCGCCTGGCCGCTCGGAGCTCAAACGACCGCGGGACTGCGCTGACCCATGCGCGCGGCTCGCGCATCCGACTCTATGACGTCGTTCGATGCGGAGCGCTTCGACTGGATGAGCTGGAAGACCTGGGCCTCGAGCTCGAGGGGGGCCTCTTGGGGACCGCGCGGAACGTCCCGCCGACGATCACGGCCGATGAGTCGTTCTGGCGAGTCGTCGGCCTGTACCTGGCCGAAGGGCACTGCGCCACCGACGGTTCCCGCAAACGCCTCACGTGGTCGTTCCATCCGACCAAGGAGGCGCACCTCGTCGAGGAGGTCGCCGGCTTCTGGCGCCGGCACGGGGTGAAGGTCACGGTCCGTCGCGCGACAACCGCCATGGCGGTACAGATCTCGTCGCGAATCCTGGCCGGCTGGTGGGTCGACCTACTCGAGCTCGGGCGCAACTGCTACGAGCACCGGATCCCCGACCTGGCGTGGGATGAGACCGAGGCGCACAAGCGAGCGCTTCTCTCGGGCCTGTGGCACGGCGACGGCTCGTGGTCCCATATTGCCAAGGGGCCGAGCGTCGTGCTCGAGTACGGCACCGCGAGTCGCGAACTGGCGGACGGCATGCTGCGGCTGCTGGCCGATCTCGGCGTGGTCGCCCGGCTCAAGGTCGGCAGGACGGCGAAATCGACCTGTGACAACTACTGGCTCGTTATCGCCGGTGCCGAGCAGATCGAGCGGGTACTCGAGCTCATTCCCGAGAGTGAGCGCCCGGTGGTCAGGGATTCGATGAGCTCGCAGGCGAAGAGGATCATGCCCACCGGTTACCGCCGTCATCGAAGCGGTGGCACGGCGTGGCTGCGGGTGGTCGAGACCAGGGCCGCGGCGTTCGCCGGGTCCGTGTACTCGCTCGAGGTACCGGGCACTCACACCTTCGTTACCACCCACGGGCTGGCCGTGCACAACTGCTTTCCCAAGGACGTCAGTGCCCTCAAGCAACTCGCCGGCAACAGCGGCTACCACTTCCAGCTCCTGACCGCCGTCATCGAGGTGAACGAGCTGCAGAAGCGCCGCACGATCAGCAAGCTGCAGAAGCACCTCGGCTCCCTGGTGGGCAAGGAGATCGCGCTGCTCGGCCTGGCCTTCAAGCCGGAGACCGACGACGTGCGTGAGGCCACGAGCCTCGTCCTTGCCGCGCGGCTGCAGGGCGAGGGGGCGCAGGTGCGTGTCTACGACCCGGTCGCCGGCCGGAAGGCGGAGGAGCTGTTGCCCGGCGCGCACGTTTGCGACTCGAGCCTCGACGCCCTGGACGGTGCGGATGGCGCCGTGCTCGTGACCGAGTGGCCGGAGTTCCGCGAGATCGACTGGGCTGGGGAGGCCAAGAGGCGGATGGCGCACCCACTCGTGGTCGATGGGCGCAACTTCCTCGACGGTGAGGCGCTCAAGGACGCCGGCTACGCGTACGAGGGAGTCGGGCGGGCGGCCGACGGCCCGAGCCCGAAGCCCAGCCTCGCCCAAGGGCGCTAGCGTCCGGTGCAGGCGCTGATCCTCGCGGGCGGGGAGGGCACGCGTCTGCGCCCTCTCACCCTCACCGTGCCGAAGCCGGTGATGCCGCTGGCCGGGCGGCCCTTTCTGACGTTCATGCTGGACTGGCTCGGCCGCCACGGCGTCGACGACGTGATCCTGTCGTGTGGCTTCCTGGCCGATGGCGTCGAGCGCGTGCTCGGTGACCGTCACGGTGCGATGCGCCTGCGGTACGTGAACGAGGAAGAGCCGCTGGGGACCGCCGGCCCGCTGCGCCTGGCCGCCGACGAGGGCGTGATTCAGGAACGGCTGTTCGTGCTGAACGGCGACGTCCTAACCGACATCGACCTGAGCGCTCAGGTCGAATTGCACGAGAGCAGCCGCGCTCTCGCCACGCTGGCCCTCATCGCCGTCGAGGACACCGCGAGCTACGGGGTGGTGCCCACCGCCGCCGACGCCCGCGTGGAGGCCTTCCTCGAGAAGTCTCCGGGACCGGCGCCCACCGACCGCATCAACGCCGGCGCGTACGTGATCGAGCGGCAGTTGGTAGAGCGCATCCCATCAGGGAGGGCGGTGTCCTTCGAGCGCGAGGTTTTCCCCGCCCTCATCGCCGAGTCCGGGCCACCGCGGCTCTTCGGCTATCCGGCCGAGGGGTACTGGATCGACATCGGGACGCCCGAGCGCTACCTCGAGAGTACCCACGACCTGTTGGCCGGCCGGATCGCGAGTGACCTCCCGGCTCGGGACGCGAGCGGCTCCCTGGTCGGCGAGGGCAGCCAGGTGGCGGGGGCCGAGATCGGGCCACTCAGCGTGCTCGGTAGTGACTGCATGGTTGGGGAGGGCTCGACCGTCGAGCGCTCGGCGCTGCACGACCGCGTGCGCGTCGGAGAGGGCGTGACGATCACCGGTGCGGTGGTGGCCGAGGCGGCGACCATCGAGGACGGCGCGTCGGTGGCCCCAGGGGCGATCGTCGGCAGCGGCGCGCGCATCGTCGGCGGCGCGAGCGTCGAGCCCGGCGCGCGCATCGAGCCGGGGGCGACCGTCGAAGACGGCCAGGGCGTCTCGTGACAGAGCTGTCCCCCCAGGTGATCGCCGAGCTCGACCCGCAGGGCATGGTCGGCGACATCCTCGACCAGGGCAACCAGGTGACCGATGCCCTGTGGCGGGTCGAGTCGGCGGGGCTGGGCGATCTCGAGGCGCCCGGCGGGCTCGTGGTGTGCGGCATGGGTGGCTCGGCGGTGGGCGGAGATCTCGCCACGGCGGCGATCGGGGCCCGGGCCGCGCGCCCGGTTGTGACCGTCCGTGACTACGCGCCGCCGCCCTGGGTGGGGCGGGACGAGCTCGTGTTGTGCGCCAGCTACTCGGGGACCACCGAGGAGACGCTGTCGGCCTACCGGGTGGCCGGCGAGCGCGGTGCCAGCCGCGTGGCGCTGACAACCGGGGGCGAGCTCGCGGCCATGGCCAGGGAGGACGGCGTGCCCGTGATCGGTGTGCCGGCCGGGCTCCAGCCGCGGGCAGCCGTCGCCTACATGACGGTGGCGGCGCTCGAGTGCGCCACGCGCTCCGGGGCAGCGCCGTCCTTGCGCGAAGAGATCGAGGCGGCGGGCGAGCTGTTGAAGGCGTTGGCCGGGGAGTGGGGTCCGGAGTCGCCGGCCGACTCCACCGCGAAGTCGCTTGCCGGCTTCCTTCGCGGGAGCGCGCCGATCATCTACGGCGCCGGGCCGACGGCCGCAATCGCCTCCCGCTGGAAGACCCAGATGAACGAGAACGCCAAGTGGCCGGCCTATTCGCTGATCCTCCCGGAGGCCGATCACAACGACATCTGCGGCTGGGCCGCCGCCCGCGACGTCGGCCGGCTATCGGCCGTCTTCCTCGAGGACGCCGATCAGGACCCGCGGAGCCGCCGGCGCATCGGCCCGACCGCCGAGGCCGCCGCCGCCGGGGCCCAGGATGTCGAGCGTGTCGAGAGCCGCGGCGAGAGCCCGGTCGAGCGGGTGCTGTCGCTGGTGCTTCTCGGTGACCTCGTGTCGGCGTACCTGGCCATCCTGCACGGCACCGATCCCACACCGGTCGAGGCCATCGACGAGCTCAAGGCCAAGCTCACCTAGCGCGTCCGTCGGTGATACGGCCCCCCGGGGCTTCAGGGCCCCGTCGAGAAGAACTCCAGCGCGCGCTCGGTCACCAGCTCGGGCTTCTCCTCCGCGATGAAGTGGCCGGCGTCGGGCACGAGCTCGACGCGCATGTCGTCGGCGTAGGGCTCGTAGCCGTCCAGAGCGCTCTTCGAGATGGCTACGTCCCGCTCCCCGAAGATGATGAGCGTCGGGGTGGTCAGCCGCATCGAGCGGTAGCGGCCGGCCAGCATGGCCCGGGCCTCGCGGGTGACGAAGGTGCGGTAGAGGGCGACGGTGGCCGCGGCTCGTGCCGGCTCACGCAGCGGCTCCGAGAAGGCCGCCAGGTCCTCATCCGTCCACACGGAGCGATTCACGGTCCCGAGGCGCAGGGCGGTACGCACGAAGGCCGGCTGATTGCGCAGCACCCAGCCACCGACCCAGGGGGCCGAGATCAGGTAGGCGTGCGCCGGGCGCCACGCGTTGGCAAGGCTCCGCAGGCTCGGCCGCTGCCACGGATGGATGATGTTGAGCGAAACGAACCGCTCCACGCGCTCAGGGTGTAGAAGGCACAGCAGGAAGCCGACGAATCCGCCCCAGTCGTGGCCGATCAGGCGAACGCGGTCGAGCTCGAGGGCGTCGAGCAGCCGCACGATGTCATCGGCGAGCGTCTCCTTGTCGTAGGGCCCGGGCGGGGCGTCAGACCAGCCGAGGCCGCGCAGGTCGGGGCAGATCACCCTGTAGTGCTCGGCCAGCGGGCCGATCATGTAGCGCCACTCGTACCAGTGCTGCGGCCAGCCGTGGAGGAGCACGAGCGGCTCGCCGGCGCCCGCCTCGGCCACGTGCATGCGAAACGGACCGATGTCGATCCACCGGTGCTCGACGCCGTCGACGTGGGGAATGTCCATCCGATGCTCTTACCCGCAGGCGACCAGGACACACTCCCGCCCCGTCCGCTAGCGTCCGCGCCGCATGAAGGCCATGGTCCTAGCCGCAGGCCTCGGAACGCGCCTGCGGCCGATCACCTACGAGCTGGCCAAGCCGATGGTGCCGGTGCTCGACCGGCCGGTCATGGCCCACATCGTCGACCTGCTCAACCGCCAGGGCTTCGACCAGATCGTCTCGAACCTGCACCACTTCCCCGACCCGATCAGGGACTACTTCGGGGACCGGATCGAGTACCGCTACGAGGAGGAGCTGCTCGGCACCGCGGGAGGAGTGCGCAACGTGGCGGACTTCTTCGGCGACGACCCGGTGCTGGTGATCTCAGGCGACGCCCTCACTGACACGGATATGAACGCTCTCCTCGAGCGCCACCGCCAGACGGGCGGCATCGCGACCCTCACCGTCAAGAAGGTGCCCGACACGCGCGAGTACGGGGTGGTCATCCATGACGCCGACGGCCGGATCCAGGGGTTCCAGGAGAAGCCCGACCCCGCCGAGGCGCTGTCCGACCTCGGCAACTGCGGCATCTACTGCTTCAGCCCGGAGATCTTCGACTACTTCCCCGAGCGCCCCTTCGCCGACTGGGCCCAGGACGTCTTCCCGGCCCTGCTCGAGCACGACGTGCCCTTCCACGTGCACGAGATCGAGGACTACTGGAACGACGTCGGCTCGCTCGCGGAGCTCCGCCAGGGCACCTTCGACGCTCTCACCGGTCGGCTCCGGCTGGAGCTGACGGGCGAAGAGGTCGAGGAGGGCTTTCGTGCTGGCAGGGGCACCGAGCTGGCCGGGGTCACCGAGGTCGCCCCGCCGGTCTGGATCGGCGAGGACTGCGATATAGGCGGGGGGGTGCGCCTCATGGGCCCGGTCGTCATCGGGGACGGCTGCCGCATAGGCGACGGCGCCGCCCTTCGCAGCTCGATCGTGTTCCCGGGCACCGACGTGTCGGAGGGTGCGATCCTGATCGACGCCATCCTCGGCGGAACGGGGATCGTCGAGCGCATGCGCCGGACGAGCTAGACGGGCAGTGGTTGAAGGCCTGGGTACCCCGGACGGGACCCTGGGCTTCAATCGACGTCTTCTAGTCGGGTTGCGCCCACCGGGGCGGGCCGAGGCGGTGACTACGACGTAGCGGCCCGGCGGGTGCCGCCGATGGGCTGCGTGCTCTCCAGGCGGGCGTACACGATGATCCGCTGAGCCGCGCTGTAGAGCGGGTGGCAGGCGGTCAGGGCGAGACCACCGAAGTCACTGGACAGGGCCTCGGGCTGGTTGCCGCCATCGCCCGCCCCAGCCGGCTTGCCGCCGTCCCCCGCGGCATTCTTCTTCGGCAGTTGACGCCCGGGGAACGAGGCCGCGGTGAACACTCCCCCGAAGGCCGCGTCCACGATTATTGTGCCCACCACCCTGTAGGTGAAGCGGCCGTAGGGCATGGTCACGACGATCTCGTTGCCCGCTTTCAGCTCGTTGATGTTGCGGAAGGGCGCCGAGTAGGTGGTGCGGTGCCCGGCGATGCCGACGATTCCGGGCCGTCCGGGGAGCACCGTCTCGGTGTAGTGCGCAGGTCCCTTGGTCAAGCTCTCCTTGGCGGTCGACTGGACCATCACCAGGTTGAGGTCGATCTTGTCGATCTTCAACCGCCCGAGGGCCTCGCCGGGCGGCGTCTTCTCGTTGATCGCGGTCGCCCGCTCGGCCATGAAGGCGTCGATCTTGCGCTGGTCGTCACGTAGCCGGCCGACGCGGGCCTGCGACAGGCGGCGCTCCCGGTTCTCGGCGGTGCCAAGGGCGCCGTCGAGGCGGTCCTGCGAGCGCGCCGCGGATATCGAGGTGAACGGCTCCTGCCAGACCACCGTGACGATGCCCTCGGCAAGGAGCAGCGTGCCGAGCACGACCAGCACGACGGGCACGGCGCGGGCGATGCGCGAGCGCCGCGGCGGGGAGGGGACGCCCTCGCGGCTGAGGAGGCTTCGCAGCCGGGGCATCCGCGGCCCGCCGGGACTCGCCACCGCCGCCTCGTCGGGGGCGACCGGAAGCTCGTGCACAAGCGTGTCGGAAACCGGGAGCGCGGCCCGCTCGAGTACGGGCGCCGGCTCCGGCTCGGGCTCGGGGAGCAGGTATCCCTTGCGGCGCCCGTCCCTGAAGCCAACGATGGCGCCCTCGCGCTCGAGCCCGCGGATCTTGCCGAGCGCCGTCGACGGTGCCACGCCGAGCGCCTCGCTGACGTGCTTGGCGAGCTCCGCCTGACCCATCGCATGGCCGGCGGCCACCGCCTTGAGCACCGCCTCGCGCTCGAGCGGAAGCTGGCCCTCGATGAACACGGGGCCCTCGGGCGCCTGCTTGTCGGGGCTCTGCCTCGTGCGCGCGTTGCCGTTCCGAGCGGGCCGCGGCCGCTGGCCGTTGCGGGGCGCGCGTGACCGCTCGCCGGAACGGGACGGCTCCCCGCCGTTGCCACCCGGCCGCCCGCCGTTGCCACCGGAACGGGCCGGCTGCGCGCCGTTGCCCTCGAAGTGGTCCGCTTGCCCGCCGCCCACGCCGGAGCGGGCGCCGTGCCGGTCGCCCGGCAGCTCCCGGGAGGTGCGCGAGTCGGCGGAGCTTTCGGCCGTTCCGTTGGGGTCGTGAGTGCGCGAGATGGGCATATCGGAGGGTAGTCGTCTGCCGGTTGCGGGTAACGTACCGATCGCGCGACGGGGACGAAATTCCCGATAAGGGTTGACTTCCCGTCCGCTGGAGGCTATAGCTTCCCCGTCCTCGTTTCCAGCGGAAGGAGTAGTTGATGACATACAGAGGCATTTTCAGCCTCGGAAGGCTTGCGACATTGCTCGTCGCGGCCGCTTTCTTTGTCGTCCCCTCGGCGGCATTCGCCCAGGGTGAGGGTGCGGCGGGTGGCGATCAGACGCTGACCCAGGAGCAGACCGGCGCAGCCGGCGACGCCGGGGCGGAGTCCGGCGGCGACGCGAACGCCGGTGACAACAACCAGATCCAGCAGGGTGCGCAGCAGAACTGCACCATCGGCGGTGACGGTGAGTGCAACCAGTCGATCACCCAGAACGCCCAGATCAACACGGGTGGCGGCGGCGGCGGCGGCGGCGAGACCGGGCGTAGCGTGCAGTTCGTGCGCAACGTTCCGCTGGCCCGGACCGGCTTCGATGCCTGGATGGTCGCCCTCCTCGGCGGTCTGTCCTTGGCCGGAGGCCTTGGTCTGCTCGCAGCCCAGCGCCGTGGGAGCAGCAGCCGTTAGGCAGTCGGTTCCGCGAAGTTGAGGACCTTGACGGGGCGCCCTTCGGGGCGCCCCGTTCTGTTTTCGGCGCTGGCGCTGGGCCTCGTTCTTCTGGCGACCATGACCGTCGGACCGGCCCCGGCCCGCTCCTACGTCCTCGAGGGCAAGCCCGCCTCCGGGCGGCTCATCACCTTCTACAACGCCGCGCCGCAGCACGCGCGGGCCGTCCGCGAGGCCGTCGAGGCGTGGAACACGAGCGGCGCCCGGGTGGAGTTCCTCGCGGTGCCACGGGGCGAGGCAGAGCTCGTGATCAAGACGGGCTCGCTCGTCGACGGCGGCTCGACCTCACTGCTTCATCGCTCCTCGTCTTCCGGCGACGATCTCGCCCCACTCCCCGGGGACGCGGAGATCGAGCTCCCGGGGTGGTCCACCGAGGAAGCTCGCGATCGCCGGCCCGAGGCCGCCCTCGTGGCCGCCCACGAGCTCGGCCACGTGCTCGGACTCGGCCATGAGGACGGCGGCTGCGCGGTGATGAACTCGACGATCGCCAACGCGGTTCCTTCCCGGTGCTCTCCTCCCGACCCCGGCCAGTACCGCTGCCGGCTGCTCGAGCGCGACGATGTCCGCGGAGCCGTCGAGCTCTACGGCGGGGAGGTCGCCTCACCGGACGCGTCGTCCTCCTGCGACCTGTACCCGGTGCCCGAGCCCCCGACCGACCTCTCGGTCCGCTTCGATCCGGCGAGCGCCGACCGGATCCGGCTCGAGTGGCGAAACGCAACGGCCAAAAGGCTCGAATCGGTGGTGGTCGACCGCTCGTCGGGTGCCTGCCCGAGCAGTCCTGAGCACGACGGCGGCACCGTGCTCGATGCCTCCTCGGGCGCTCGACAGGCCGTCACCTTCGCCCTCGACTCGAGCGACGTCTGTTACGCGATCTGGTCGCGTGACACCTATGGACGGCTCAGCGACGCTCCGGCCACGGTGCGCTTCGATCCGCCGGAGCTGCCGCTGCCTCCGTCCACTCCGACGGTCACCTTCGCCTCGTCATCGCCACTCGGACCGCGGGGGACTTCGCTGCGCTGGCGCAATCCGATCAGCGCGACGCTGCGCAGCGTCGTGATCGAGCGGTCGAGCGGCGGCTGTCCGGCCGAGCCCCCAACCCGTCCAAAGCCGTGGCAGGAGCTCTCGGCCGACTCGGGGGTGCTTCAGGAGTTCCACGACTTCCGCTTCGACCTCGAGCGCGCAGGCGGCTACTGCTACGCGGTGTGGGCCAAGGACCGCTTCGGGCGTCTGAGCCCGCCCGCCATTGTCCAGTCCACGCTTGGAGCGGGACGCACGCTCGTGCCGGCTCGGTTTTAGCGGGCGTTTAGGCCGCGCTCACTAGGGTTCGACCCATGAACTCGCACGGGCTTACGGGAGGCTGGCTCACCGCCACTTGCCTGGTCGGCGCCATCCTCGTTGGCTGCGGCGCCTCCGACGACACCGGCGCCGAGCGCGCGGGCGAGAGCGTGGACGGGGGAGCGGTCGAGGGCTCGCAGCCGAGCGGGCCCGGGAGCGGCTCGCAGTCGCAATCCTCCCGGCAGTCGGATTCCGGGGATCAGTCGATCACGCAATCGCAGTCCTCCACCGGGGCAACGCAGTCGAGCACCCAGTCGCAGTCGGGGTCGGGTGGCTCCCAGTCCAGTACGCAGTCCCAGTCGTGCAGGGGTGCGGGCGACGACTGCAGCTCGAGCTCTCGAACGTCGGGCGCAACCAGCATCAAGACATTCTCGGGCAGCGGTAGCCAGACGATCTCCTTCAATGTCGAAGAGCCATCGAACCTCAGCTTCACGGCTCCCGCCGGCCCCCACTTCACCGTTCGGGGAGACGGGATCGCGATCGACGAGTCGGGAGGGGAAGGCAGCGTCGAGGTCGAGCCGGGCGACTACCGGGACGTGCGGGTCGCAGGCGAGCGCTGGACGATCGTGATTCGTCCGCGCTGAGCGCGCCTACTTCAGCTCAAGGGTCTCCAGCACCTCGGAGCAGGCGTCGAGCACGGCCTGACGGTCCTTCTGCCACTGGCAGTTGACCCAGTACAGCGTCCGGTCCTTGGGCGCGTAGGTCCACAACGCCTCGGTCTTGGCGCCGCGGCCGCCATACCTGATCCGGAACTCGAACCCGGGCCGGTCGTCGACCTTCACGCTTCCCTGTCGCTCGACCGTGCCCACCTCGCGAGCTGAGGACTCGAGCTCTGCTTCGACGCGGGCGAGCAGGTTGGGCGTAACGCTCTGCCGGAGCGCCTGGGTCTGCACCGACACGAGCTCCGCCCCGTCTCCCTTCGCGATGACGGTCTCGTTCTCGTAGGTCTTGCTGGTGGCCGCCTCGAGGTTGTCTCCGCTCACGCGCTGGAAGCCGGAGGGGAACTCGAACGAGTAGGGAAGCTTGTCGTCCTCCACCGACTGGCCACCGGACCCGCAGCCGCCGGCCAGGAGAGCCGCTCCGGCAAGCGCACAGGGAGTTCGCCACACGCCCGCTCCGCCTACCGATCGCGATCGCCGCCGGCGACAACCACCACTCGCGCGCTGCCCGCAACCGCGCGGTTCGGAGCATCCAGGGGCCTGATGGCGCTTATGTCGAGCACCTCGGCGACGGCGGCGGCCTGCTTGCGGGCGTTCGGCGCAAAGAGCACGGTCGACTCGGCCGAGGGGGCGGGGGCGTTGGCCACCTCGGCGAGTCGGAAGCCCCGGCGCTCGAGCCTCCGTGCGGTGCGGGCGGCGAGGCCGGGGATGTCAGCCCCGCTCAGCACCGATACCCGCACCGACGCCGCGTCGATGCCCGGCGGCCGGTCCGGTGGCCGATTCGGCCGCTCGTCAGGGCGGCCGGCCGGCCGCGGCTCCGGGGTCGGAGACTCCGTGGCCGGAGACGGATCGGCCTCGACCTGAGGCGAGTCGCCGCCGCCGCGGAGGAGTAGCGCCAGCCCCGCGGCCAACACCACCGCGGCCACCACCGCCGCCGCGAGCGTTCGTCCGCCCACGGGCAGGGACCGCCCTCCGATCGAGAGGCCGCGCGCCCCCGTAGCAGGCCCGGAGGGCGGCGGGGAGTCGAGCGGACCGGGCGCGTAGGGGTCGGGGCCGTCGAAGTCGGCGCCCTCCACGGAGCCGGCCGGCTCCTCCGAGGGAGGCGGCTGGTCCGCGAGGTCCTCGCCGTCGTAAGCCGCAGGCGCCTCGTCGTGGACGGCAGGAGCCTCGGCGATGCCCGGGCCGAGCTGCGAGGCCGGCACGGTCGCGGCCACGGCGAAGCGCGAGAGGAGGGACTCCCGCACCTCAGGGAGAGGATTCCCCTCATGCAGCGAGTCGAAAGCCCGTTCCGCCTGGTTGAAGCGCATCTCCGTTCCTCGGCAACCCGCGCAGCGGTCGAGATGGCGTGCCATCCGGCCCCTGTCGTTCTCGGAGAGGATGCCCGACGCGCGGGCGGCGAGGAGCCGTGGCATGAGGTCGCAGGCCGAGCTGCGGGACTGGTCGACCGAGCTACCGCCGCGCCACGGTGGGGCGGCCTGCACTCCGTCGCTCGGTGCCCTCTGCCGAGGAGCGCGGTCGGCGGCCGCCACCCGGGTCGCACGGAGGAGGGTGCTGTCGAGGTCGGCCCCACCGCCCGTCTCGCCGCGTCGAACGGCCTCGAACAAGTTGGCGAAGGCGGTCTCCACCGCGTCGATCACGGCCTCCGGAGAGGCGACGTGGGAGCAGTAGGCGAAGACGGCCGCCGCACGTCCGTCGTAGTAGGCCCCCAGAGCGTCGGGGTGGCCCCGGCCGATCGCCTCGGGTGTCGGGGGCACGTGATTCCCGGTGCTCGGAAGGGACACGCGCCCCCCGCGTCCGGGCGCCTGGTGCGCGGCGCCGGCAGCCTCCTCGGCGGCGAGTGTCTCGGCGAGCACGTAGGCCTTGCGGCGGCCACGACGGGAGGCGAGCACTCCGTCGCGCTCGAGCGCCCGCACCGCGGCCAGAACCGACGCTGCGGACAGGCCGTTGCGGGACCGAAGGCGTTCGGTAAGGGCGCTCTGGCCGATGCCCTCCTCCTCGGCCACGGCCTCGAGGACGGCCTCCCGAGCGCCACCACCCGACGCGAGGTCGGCCTCATGCCCGACGGGGGCATAGATCTTGCTCCGCCCGCTGCGGCGCGAGGCAACGGCCCCGTCGCGATCGAGCCCGCGGACCGCTTCGAGAGCCGCCGTCGCCGGTGTGCCCGTCTGCTCCTCCAGCCCGGTCACCAGGTCGCTCTGCGAGATGCCGGGCTGCTCGGCCACGAGCCGCAGCGCTGCCTCCTGCACCACGTCGAGTTGCCCGCGCGTGGGAAGCGCGGGCGGCGTTTCCAGGAAAGTCTCGTCCACTGAGACGGAAGAACTTACCTGGAGCGGTGCTTCTTGTGAAAGGGCGGGTGGCCGAAAGCAGCTCCGCCGACCCTCTGCGAGCGGCTCATACCGCCGCGGCGTCCTCCAGGCGCTCGCGCCGAAGCTCCTGCTGCTCCGAGGTCACGAGCATCTTCACGAAGAGCACGAGCAGGACGGCCGCCAGCACGAGCGATTGCTCGACCATCATGAGAGCTCCGCCGAGGTTCTGGTCCTCGATCGCACTCAGTCCCCACACCCGCGGAAGGGTTTCGTAGATCCCGTAGGCGACCGTGCTCGACCACGCCAGATAGAGGCCGAGCCCGCCGAGTCCCATCTTCGCCGCGAGTATGTAGGCGAAGGTGGCGGGGCCGGTCAGGGGGCGGCGCATCGGCACCGGCTGGATCAGCGGCCACCAGACGGCCACTCCGGCCGTGAAGAACGAGGCGTGCTCGAGCGCGTGTACGACCGGATTTTCGATGGCCGCCTCGTACATCGCCGGCACGTGCCACAGGTAGATCAGCGCAAACCAAACGACGAGGCCGGTGACCGGGTTGGCGAGCGGCCCCAGCGCGCGCTCGACGGAAACGAGCCGGCGCGTGAGTGGCCGCATGATCACCCGCGAGAGTCCGAGCAGGAGCAGGAGGGGCGCGATGTCGGTGAGCAGCACGTGTTGAGCCATGTGCGCGGTGAAGAGGTACTCCTCGCCGAGACCGTCCAGCGGTGAGGCCATCGCGACGAGCAGCACGAGGATCGCCGCGGCGAAGCAGAGCGCGTGCCGGGGGCCGGCGCCACGCGATCCGGCCTCGCGCCGGGCCCCGCGGAAGCGCCACACGTAGACCCCCGCGTAGCCGGCGATCGGCACGAGCACGCTGGGTGCGAGGGTCCAGTGCAGATCGGGCGTCACGGGTAACGCCATTGTCGCACCGGTGCGCCGGCCGTTACGCGCCGAGGGCGAACATCGAGGGATCCGCCTGTCCTCGCTCGTCACGCTGATAGCGCCTCCGCTCTGCTCCGCCTGCGGTGGTCACTGCGGGGAGGGGCACGCGCTGTGCGACGGCTGCCGCGGCGACCTGCGCTGGCTGTCCGGGGGGGTCGAAGCCGTGGCCGGGGTGCTGGTCTGGGCGCCCCTGTCGTACGCCGGCAGCGCCCCCGGCCTGGTGCGGGCGCTCAAGTACCGCGGCGCCCTCCCGCTTGCCGAAGCGATGGCCGCCAACATCGCGGCCGGTCTCCCGGCAGCGCTTGTAGCCGGGGCCGTGCTCGTGCCCGTACCCATGTCCCGCGGGCGCCACCGCCAGCGGGGCTACAACCAGGCCGAGCGCGTGGCGGCCGCGCTCGGGCGGCGCACCGGTGCGCCGGTCGTCGACTGCCTCGAGCGTACGGGCTCGCCGGGCCCGCAGGTGGGGCGTACCCGCGAGGATCGCCTGCGGTCGCTCGGCGACGTGCGGGTGCGGCGGCACGTGGCGCCGCCGCGGCGCGTGGTGCTGGTGGACGACGTCGTGACCACGGGGGCGACGCTTGCCGCGTGCGCCCGGCCCCTGCGGGCGGCCGGCGTGCGAACCGTGGTCGCCGTGGCCTTCGCGCGCACCCCGGGAAAATGAGGCTCCGAAGCTCGCCCCGCCGCCCTCGGCGCCACTACCATCCACTCACCAATCGAGCGAGGGGGAACCGCATGCGCATCGGTGTCAAGGGCCGCAACGTCGTGGTCAGCGACGACACGCGTAAACGCGTCGAGAAGCGGTTCGAGAAGGTTGGGCGCCAGGTCTCCGATCTGGCCCAGCTCGAGGTGGAGCTGTGCCAGGAGCGCAACCCGGCCATCCGCGACCGCCACGTGGCCGAGGCGACGCTCTACCTGAAGGGCACGACCCTGCGTGCCCGCGAGGCCTCCGACAGCCTGGTGCACGCCATCAACCTGCTCGAGGAGGACGTCGCCCGGCAGGTCAAGCGCCACCGCGACAAGCGTCGCGGGCGGCGACAGACCGTGCCTGTGCAGCCCGAGCAGATGGCGCCCTGAGGGCGGCTCGGACAGCGGAAAAAGCCCCATGAACAGAGGGCCCGAGAAGCTCTCACGGGCCGGGTCCCACTGCTAACCTCGGCTCCATGTCGATCCTGGACCGCGCCCTCCGGGTGGGCGAGGCTAAGAAGTTCAAGGGCTACGAGCGACGGGTCGCGGCGATCAACGATCTCGAGCCCGAGCTCGAGCTCCTGAGCGACGACGAGCTTCGCGAGGAGGCCGACGAGCTGCGCCAGCGCGGGCGCGACGGCGAGCCGCTCGACGACCTGCTGCAGGAGTCGTTTGCGCTCACCCGCGAGGCCGCCCGGCGCGTGCTCGGCATGCGCCACTTCGACGTGCAGCTCATCGGTGGCATGGCCCTTCACGAGGGCACGATCGCGGAGATGAAGACCGGCGAGGGCAAGACGCTCACCGCCACGCTGGCCGTCGTCCTGAACTCCCTGGCAGGCAAGGGAGTTCACCTCGTCACGGTCAACGACTACCTCGCGCGCCGCGACGCCGAGTGGATGACTCCCGTGTACGAGGCGCTCGGCGTCTCGGTCGGCATCCTGCAGGCCCGCGAGCGCGACGAGAACAAGCACGCCGCCTACGCCGCCGACGTCACCTACGGCACCAACTCCGAGTTCGGCTTCGACTACCTGCGCGACAACCTCGCCACCACCAAGGAGGAGAAGTACCAGCGCGACCACAGCTTCGCGATCGTCGACGAGGTCGACAACATCCTCATCGACGAGGCCCGCACGCCGCTGATCATCTCGGGAGCCCCGGAGCAGGCCGCCGACCTCTACTACAAGTTCGCCAAGCTGGCCCCCCGGTTGGTGGCGGGTGAGAAGCCGGAGGGCATCGAGGCCAAGTCGAAGGACTGGATGGCCGACTACGACTACGAGCCCGACGAGAAGCACAAGACGGTGGCGGTCACCGAGCAGGGCGTCGAGAAGTCCGAGAAGTTCCTCGGCGTCGCCAACCTGTACCTCGCCGAGCACGGCAACCTCGTCAATCACCTGATTCAGGCCCTCAAGGCGGAGTCGCTCTACAAGCGCGACGTCGACTACGCGGTGATCGACGGCGAGGTCAAGATCATCGACGAGTTCACCGGGCGGATCCTGGAGGGCCGGCGCTGGTCGGAGGGCCTGCACCAGGCCGTCGAGGCCAAGGAGGGCGTCGCGATCCAGGAGGAGAACCAGACGGTCGCGACGATCACCTACCAGAACTACTTCCGCCGCTACGACAAGCTCGCGGGAATGACCGGCACGGCCCTGACCGAGGCCACCGAGTTCATGAAGATCTACAAGCTGCAGGTGGTCGAGGTGCCGACCAACATGCCGATGGTCCGGGCCGACAGGAACGACCAGATCTACAAGACCAAGGACGGCAAGTGGGACGCGGTGGCGGCGGAGATAAGCGCCCGCCACGAGCGCGAGCAGCCGGTGCTCGTGGGCACGATCTCGGTCGAGGTCTCGGAGCTCCTGTCCGGGCAGCTCAAGAAGCGTGGCGTGCCCCATGCGGTGCTCAACGCGAAGCCGGAGTACGCGGAGCTCGAGGGCCAGACGATCGCCGAGGCCGGCCGTCCCGGCGCGGTGACCATCGCCACCAACATGGCCGGGCGCGGAGTCGACATCAAGCTCGGCGGCAACGCGGAGCACCTGACCCACAAGGAGCTCACCGAGAAGCTCGGCATGGACCCCGAGTCCGACGACTACGAGCAGATGTTCGACACGATCTTCCCGAAGATCGAGGAGCGCGTCGAGGAGGATCGGCATAAGGTCACCGAGGCCGGCGGCCTCTTCATCCTCGGCACCGAGCGCCACGAGTCCCGGCGCATCGACAACCAGCTCCGTGGGCGCTCGGGCCGCCAGGGGGACCCCGGCGAGTCGCGCTTCTACCTCTCGGCCGAGGACGACCTCGTGCGCCTGTTCGCGGGCGACCGGATCTACAAGATCCTCGACAACAAGTACCTCGCCCAGACGGCGGAGGACGGCAGCGAGATGCCGATCGAGCACAAGATGCTCTCGAAGCAGATCGAGGGTGCCCAGCGGAAGGTCGAGGAGCAGAACTTCCTCATCCGCAAGCGGGTGCTCGAGTACGACGACGTGATGAACCAGCAGCGTGAGGTCGTCTACGAGTACCGCGACCGCATCCTCGAGGGCGAGGACATATCGGGCACGGCCAGGGACCAGATCGCCGAGGCGATCGAGCGTCTGGCCGGCGACTACCTGGTGGGCGACTACGTGGAGGACTGGGACCTCGGGGGCCTCTTCACGCAGCTCGAGCAGATGTATCCGGTGGCGCTCGCCGAAGAGGACCTCGACAAGAACACACTCGACAAGGTCACGCTCGTCGAGGAGCTGCGCGAGGACGTCGTCAAGGCCTACGACGAGCGCGAGGAAGAGCTCGGCCCGGAGCTGATGCGCGCTCTGGAGCGCTACATCCTGCTGCAGATCATCGACGAGCGCTGGCGCGAGCACCTGCACGACATGGACTACCTGCGCGAGGGCATCCACCTGCGCGGGTTCGCACAGATCGATCCCCTCGTGGCCTACAAGAACGAGGGCTTCGAGATGTTCACCTCCCTGATGAACTCGGTCTGGGAGGAGTTCGCCCGCTACGTCTTCCACGTCGAGGTGGAGGTCGAGGGCCAGAACGGCGACGGCGACGGCGCCGCGGCACCCAACCCGCCCTGGCCCACCGGCGGCAACAGCTCGAGCACCGGTCGGTTGCAGTACCAGGGCGGGACGGCCGCCGACCAGCCGAGCGCGCTGAGGGACGCCGCCGACGGCAGGGCGCCGGCGGCCGGCGCTCCGCTCAGCGCCGCGCCGGGCACGGGCTACAACGCGGGCGCGGCCTATCCCGACGCTTCCGACGAGCCGGTGGCCGCCGTCGTGCAGACGCGCACCGTCGACGAGCGCGAGCAGGTCGGCCGCAACGAGCCCTGCTGGTGCGGCTCGGGCAAGAAGTTCAAGAAGTGCCACGGCGCAGCGGCCTGAAGGGCGGCCCGAGCGCCAACTGCCAACTGCCAACCTGTAGTTAATGGCCACGCCGCATAACGCCGCCACCGATTCGGTACCCCAGCGCCTGGCCGCCATCCGCGAGCAACTGACCCTGCTCGCGGATTACCTTTGACCCCGCTGCGCTGTCGAAGAGGGTCACCGAGCTGGAGGGCGAGATGGGGCAGCCGGGGTTCTGGGACGACCAGGCCTCCGCCGCCCGTGTGAGCGCCGAGCACGCCCGCGCCTCGCGCCGCGCCCAGGCGTTCGATTCGCTCCAGCAGGACACGGACGACCTCGAGGAGCTCGTTCAGATGGCCGACGAAGACGGCTCGATGGACGACGAGCTGGAGGAGCAGCTGAAGTCGATCGAGGCCCGGCTCGGCGAGCTCGAGGAGGCGCGCCTGTTCAGCGGGCCCTACGACGCGGGCGACGCCGTGGTGTCGGTGCACGGAGGCACCGGCGGCACCGACTCGCAGGACTGGGCCGAGATGCTCCTGCGCATGGAGATGCGCTGGGCGGAGCGCCGCGAGATGGCCACCGAGCTCATGGAGGTCAGCGCGGGCGAGGAGGCCGGCATCAAGTCCGCGACCTTCGTGGCGCGCGGCGAGAACGCCTACGGGCTGTTCTCGGCCGAGAAGGGCGTGCACCGCCTCGTTCGCATCTCGCCGTTCGACTCCGCCGCGCGCCGGCACACGAGCTTCGCGCTCGTCGAGGTGTCACCGCTCGTCGATGACGCCGTCGACCTCGAGATCGACGAGAGCGACCTGCAGATCGACACCTACCGGGCCTCGGGCGCCGGCGGCCAGCACGTGAACAAGACCGACTCCGCGGTGCGCATCACCCACCGACCGACGAAGACGGTCGTCCAGTGCCAGAACGAACGCTCGCAGTCGAGCAACAAGGCGACCGCGATGGCGATGCTGCGCTCGAAGCTGCTCGAGCTCGAGGAGCAGCGCCGCCGCGACGAGATCGCTCGCGAGAAGGGCGACGCCCAGGACGTCGGCTTCGGCTCACAGATCCGCTCCTACGTCCTGCAGCCCTACACGATGGTCAAGGACCACCGCACCGGGGAGGAGATGGGAGACGCCCAGCGGGCGCTCGATGGCGACCTCGACCGCTTCGTGCGAGCAGAGTTGCTGCGAAGGGCCGGCACGGCGGGCGCCGCCTGACCAGCCTCGGCAGGCTCAGGCCGGTTCGAGCTCTTCTGCCGACGGGGTGCCGAAGCGGGGTTGCTCGCCCACCTGGAGGCGGCACGTCCTGATCAGGTCGATCAGCAGCGCGCTCGCCTCGGGGTCGAACTGGGTGCCCGAGTGCGCGTCGAGCTCGCCCAGGGCGTCGTCGAGTGAAAGCTCGGGGCGGTAGATGCGCGGGACGGTCATCGCCTCGAGCGCGTCGGCCACGTGGAGCAGCCGGCTCTCGCGGGGCACGGCGCTTGCCACGAGGGCGTCGGGGTAGCCACCTCCGTCGATCCGCTCGTGCACGTGCTTGACCCAGCGAGCGACCTCCGGTAGGCCGGCCTCGAGGCAGATGGAGTGGCTGAGCTCGGGCACGTGCCTCATCACGGCGAACTCCTCGGGACTCAGGCGATCGGGCTTCAGGAGGATCGCGTCCCGGATCCCGATCTTGCCGACGTCGTGCAGCACGCCGGCCACGCGGATCATCTCGACGTGGTCGCGGTCCAGGCCCATCTCGCTGGCCAGGGTGGCGGCGTAGAAGCCGACGCGCCGCGAGTGATCATGCGTGTAGCCGTCGCGGGCATCGACCGCCTTGGCGAGGGCCTGGATGGTGTAGATGTGCGGCCCCAGCGGTCCCCCGTGGTCCGCGTCGACCGGCTTCTCCGCCTTGTATGCGGCGCTCGGAGGGTCCGGGATGCCGGTCTCGCTGGGCAGAGTCTGCGCCACGCTTTTCTATTCGACCGAAAGCGGCCGCAGGTTTAGCCGACCGCTCGGTTGTCGGCGGCTCGCCCGGCCCATTCGACGTCTGAAAAACGGGATCGTGCGCAAAGCGCGCTAACGCGACTCAGGAAGCAACCACCTAGGGTGCGAGGCGATGCTCGAGCTGATCGATCGCGCGCTCGCCGAGGACGTCGGCACAGGTGATCTGACCTCGCTTGCAGTCGTTGCCGAAGGGGCTCTCGCGCGAGCTCGTATCGAGCAACGGGAGGAGGGGGTGCTGTTCGGGCTGGCGGTGGCCGAGGCGGTCTTCCGGCGGGTCGACCCGGCGCTGCGTTGGCGCGCGCACGCTGCCGAGGGCGTCTGGGCGGACGCGGGCCTCGTGGCCGAGGTGGCCGGACCCGCGCGCAGCATCCTGGGTGCGGAGCGGGTGGCCCTGAACTTCCTTGGGCGGCTGTCGGGCGTGGCCACGCTCACGGCGCGCTTCGCTCGCGCAGTCGAGGGCAGCGGCGCCCGCATCTTCGACACCCGCAAGACCACTCCGGGATTACGCGCGCTCGAGCGGCTGGCGGTCGTGGCCGGCGGCGGCCACAACCAGCGCTTCGGCCTCCACGACGCGATTCTCGTGAAGGAGAACCACTCCGCGCTCGCCGGAGGCGTCGCCCCGGCCACCGTCGCCGCGCTGGCCGCGGCCGGGGATGGGGCCGGAGTGCAGGTGGAGTGCGCGACCCTCGACGAGGTCGACGAGGCGGTCGGAGCGGGGGCGACGTGCATTCTGCTCGACAACATGGCCCCGGACGAGCTGCGTGCGGCAGTTCGGCGGGTGGCGGGCCGCGCGGAGCTCGAGGCCTCGGGGGGCGTGGGCCTCGACACGGTCAGGGCCGTGGCTGAGACGGGCGTCGAGCGCATCAGCATCGGCGCGCTCACTCACTCCGCCCCGGCGCTCGACGTTGGGCTGCTGCTCGAGCCCCTGTAATACAATGGCTTGCACCGTTCGGCTCTCCGGGGTCGAGCTTCATTTCGACTCGATCGCGAGGCCGAAACATGCACTTGCTACCCACGCTGTCGCCGGCGGCCGACGCCACCGTCGCGACTCCCGACGGGATCGCCACCCTGGTCCGTGAGGTGCGCGAGCTCGCGGTCGAGCGGGACGCGGTGATCCTCGCGCACAACTACCAGCTTCCGGAGGTGCAGGACGCGGCCGACTACGTCGGCGACTCGCTCGGCCTGTCCCAGCAGGCGGCCGCGGCCGACGCGCGGACGATCGTCTTCTGCGGGGTTCACTTCATGGCGGAGACGGCCTCGATCCTCTGTCCCGACCGCACGGTGCTGATCCCGGATCTCGGTGCCGGCTGTTCGCTGGCCGACTCGATAACCGCCGACGATCTGCGCGCCTGGAAGGCCGAGCACCCCGGGGCAGTGGTGGTCATGTACGTGAACACGACCGCCGAGGTCAAGGCCGAGACGGACTACTGCTGCACCTCGGCCAACGCCGTGCAGGTGGTCGAGCACGTGTGGCGCGAGCACGGCGAGGACACCGAGATCCTGTTTGGGCCGGACATGTTCCTGGGTGCGTATGTGGAACGGGTCACCGGCCGGCGGCTGACGGTGTGGCTCGGTGAGTGCCACGTACACGCCGGGATACGACCGCGTGACATTGCGGCGGTGCGCGACCATCACCCGGGTGCCGAGTTCCTCGTCCATCCCGAGTGTGGGTGTTCGACGTCGGTGATGGAGTACGTGGCCGCCGGGGACGTCGACGCTCGCGACACGCACATGCTCTCCACCGGCGGAATGCTCCGCCACGCCGCCGAATCGCAGGCCGACACGTTCATCGTTGCCACGGAGACCGGGATGCTGCACCCGCTCCGCGAGGCCAACCCGGGAAAGCGCTTCGTGGCTGCCAATGAGGCGGCGGTGTGCGGCTACATGAAGATGATCACTCTGCCGAAGCTGCGCGACGCGCTGCGGGACGGCGGTTCCGCCTACGAGGTCAGGGTCGATCCGGCGGTCGCCGAGCGGGCGCGCCTACCGATCGAGCGGATGGTGGCGATCACGCCGTAGGTCGGACCTACCCGTCTTCGTCGCGCGTCTCGGTGCCGGAGCCGGAGGTCGCATCCGAGCCGGAGCCGGAGAACGAGCCGGAGGTCGCATCCGAGCCCGAGCCCGAGTCGGAGGTCGCATCGGAGCCGGAGCCGGAGGTCGCATCGGAGCCGGAGCCGGAGCTCGCGTCCGAGCCGGAGCCCGAGCCCTCCTCGCTGGCGCTCGTGATGTCGCCACCCTCACCGGAGTGATCGTCGCTGTCTCCGTCATCGCGCTCCTCGTCGCCGGCGGCCTCACCGGAGTCGCCTCCGGAGCCGTCGTGGTCCTCGTCCTCGCTTCGATCCTCTTCGCCCCGACGACCATCGCCATCGGTGTCGCCATCGTCGCGCTCGGCCCGATCCCGGTGCTCGCCGCGGGGTTCGTTCGTCGCGCCGGTCGGACCCTCGGCCCGCCTGTCCGGCACCAGGTCGTCGTCCGCGGCCCCCGAGGCGGCGGCTCTCCGCGCGTCGTCCTTGCCGGTTCCCTCGCCCGAGGGCCGGTCGGTGGCTGCCGCGACGGCACGATTGGAATCGTCTCCCCCCGGCAGCAGCGGCGTCTGTGCGGCTCCACCCACCAGGGCGCCGGTGGCGAGCACCGTCGCCGAGACCTTGGCGATGGTGGCTCCCACCCCGGCCCCTCCCACGGATAGCTCGGCGATCCGAGCGGTCGTCGGCTGGGCCGCTTGAGCCGCCTGGGCCTCGCCCGGTCCGCGGAAGAAGAGGCCGATCGGAACGACCGCGGTGGCCGCCGTGCGCAACTGGACCCGGGCACGGCTCAGGAGCTGGCGCACCGCACCGCCGCTCACGCCGAGCTCGATGGCGATCTCGTCGTAGCTCCGCCCCTCCAGCTCGCGCAGCACCACGGCCTCGCGCTGGCGGTCCGGCAGCCCCTTGACCGACGCGACCGCGGCGCCGAGCCGCTCACGGCGCTCGAACACCTGGTCGGGTGCCTCGACGCCGTCGTGTCCCTCGCCGAGCTCCTCGTGGTTCCAGCCGTTCTGGCGGAGGGCGCTCAGGCAGGCGTTGTGAGCGATCCGGTAGAGCCAGGGCTTGAGGTCGATGGAACGATCGTCGGCGACCAGGGCGTGGTAGGCGCTCACGAATGCCTGCTGCACCGCGTCCTCGGCGCGCTCGCCCGGGAGCATCCGCTGACAGTGGCGCAGGAGCGGCCGCCGGTAGCGCTCGACGATCGCCTCGAAGGCCCGCTCGTGCCCGGCGCGGGTCAGGTCGATCAGCCGAGCGTCGGTCTGGGTCCGGAGCAGCGAGGCGCCGGCCAGACGGGCCGGCTCGATCAGGGAGCGCGGAGTCACCGTTTCCCTATCGGTTCGTGGGGGTGAGGGTCATCAAGGAGTCTCGATGTTGTGGACGCATGTAAGCAGGCCTGCGGCCCGTCTGAACGGGCCTCGAGAGCTACAACGCGCGGGCGCGCCGAAGGTCACACTCGTATCCCAGCCTGCGTGCGTCGCGATCGCCGGTCCCGCGGATCCAGCCTCTACGGCCTCCGCGACGTTTTCCCTGCAAGCTGCAGGAAGCGTTGCACCGTTGGCCGGGGCCCACCGACTTCGATAAGAAGAACGGCCCTATGAGGTCTTCTCCCACCAGGGCCGAGGTCGAGCACTCGCTCCAGGCCGGCCGGCGCGCCGCGCAGCCCGAGCCCACCACGTCGGTCCCGGTCGTCGAGCTGCGGAACGTGTCGAAGATCTACCACGGCGGTTCGATCGGACTCGACCGTGTGTCGCTCGGGGTGAACCGGGGCGAGTTCGTCTTCCTCGTGGGGCCGACGGGCTGCGGGAAGTCCACCTGCCTGCGGCTGGTCCTCAAGGAGCTCGAGGCCTCAGAGGGCCAGGTGCTCGTGTCGGGCCGCGACCTGGGGGAGATGCCACGCAAGAAGGTGCCGCGGCTGCGGCGCAACGTCGGCGTGATCTTCCAGGACTTCAAGCTGCTTCCCAACCGCACCGTGTACGCCAACGTGGCCTACTCGCTGGAGGTGATCGGCGAGAGCCGCCAGTCGATCCGACGCAAGGTGCCGTCGATCCTGCGCCTGGTCGGCCTGTCGACCAAGCTGCACAACTATCCCGACGAGCTCTCGGGCGGCGAGCAGCAGCGCGTCTCGATCGCGCGGGCCTTCGTGAACCATCCGCCCCTGCTCCTGGCCGACGAGCCGACCGGAAACCTCGACCCCGAGACCTCCATCGGGATCATGCAGCTCATCTACCGGATCAATCGCACGGGCACGACGGTGATCGTCGCCACCCACGACCGCGAGATGGTGGACAAGATGCGCCGGCGCGTGATCGAGCTCGAGAACGGCCGCGTGGTCCGCGACCAGCGCTCCGGCCGATACCGCCCCGACGAGTCCACGAGCGAATTCGCCATCCGGCTGCGCGGCGAGATGGGCGTGGGCGTCGAGGGCCATCCCAATTAGGCTCGGCTTCTTCTTCAAGGAGGCGTTCCGAGCGCTCTCCCGCAACGCCGCGCCGAGCCTGGCCGCGATCCTCACCGTGCTGCTCACCGCGCTCGTGCTCGGCGTGTTCATCCCGATCGTGCAGGCCACGACCGGCACCGCCAACGAGGTGCGCAGCCGCGTCGTGGTGGACGTCTACGTGGCGGAGCGGACGAGCAAGGAGGGCACCGCGACTCTGCGGCGGGCCCTCGAGCGAACGCCGAACGTCAAGGAAGTCGAGTACATCTCGAAGGAGGACGCCTTCGAGCGCGAGCGGCGGCGCAACCCCGACGCGTTCGAGATCCTCGGCCGCAACCCGCTGCCCGATTCCTTCCGGGTGACGCCCGAGGACCCGGCGGCCGTGGGCTCGATCGTCGCCCGGCTCGAGCCGCCCAAGAACGGCCTGGCTCCTCGGCCGGAGCTCGCCGCGATTGACGAGGTGCGCAACCGGGAGGACGAGACCGACAAGATCCTCTCTGCGACGAGCTTCGTGAAGCTGCTCACCGCGGGCCTCGCCGTGCTGCTTGTGCTCGCCTCGATCGCGCTCGTGGCCAACACCATCCGCCTGTCGCTGTTCGCACGCCGCAGGGAGATCGAGGTCATGCGGCTGGTCGGCGCCACCGATTGGTTCATCCGCTGGCCGTTCGTGATCGAGGGCGTGTTCGTGGGGCTCGCCGGCGGCCTGATCGCCATCGGCCTCCTCACGCTCGCCAAGAAGGCGCTGATCGATCCCCTGTCGGATCGCTTCGCGCTGCTGGCGGCGCCGGACACAATCGACCTTCCCGTGCTGGCTCTGCTGCTGCTGGCGGCGTGCGTTGCCGTGTCGGCCGCGGGCAGCGGGCTCACGCTCAGGCGCTTCCTGCGGGTCTAGATGACTGATTCCATCATCTAAGGGATCCGGCGCGCCGCGCCGACGAGCAGAGGCGCGCGCCGCGCGGTCGCGGTTGTGCACGTGCCTGCGGTCGAATACTCGCCCGGCCCGGGAGAGGCCGTGGCTACCCTTTGCACCGGGTAGACAGCGGCTCCCGCACGCCTGCGAGACCCCTCTTCGAAATGCATCCCTCAGTTCGCACCGCCGTGATCGCGCTTGGCAGCGCAATCCTCTTCCTCTTCGTCGGGATCTACCTGGGCGGACACCCCAATCGCCTGCCCAACTCCCTGCGGGACGCTTTCGTCGCCGACAAGGAGGCGTCCCTGCGTGGCGAGCTGATCGACGAGATCGACAACGACTTCTACCGGGAGGTCGATCGCACGAAGCTCGAGGAGGCGTCGCTCCAGGGCATCATCAGGGCGCTCGACGACCCCTTCTCGCACTACTTCACGCCCGACCAGTCCGAGCTCTTCGAGCAGTCGGTGAGCGGCGAGTTCGAGGGGGTGGGCATGAGCGTCGACCAGGACAAGCGTGGCCTGCTGGTGGTTCAGGTGTTCGAGGGATCGCCGGCCGCCGACGCCGGCATTCACAAGGGCGACATCGTGACCTCGGTCGACAGTGACCCCATCGCCGGGGAGCCGAGCGACGTGGCCGTCGCGAAGATCAAGGGCGAGGCGGGGACCACGGTCGAGCTGAAGGTCGCCACGCCCGGCCGCGACGGCGAGCGCACGCTCGAGGTGGAGCGCGACCGGATCGAGGTACCGGTGGTCGAGGCGCGGATCGTCGAACGCAAGGGACGCAAGCTCGGCGTCGCGAAGTTCCTGAGCTTCAGCCGCGGCAGCCACGGCCTGCTGCGCGAGAAGATCGACGGGCTCCTGGACCAGGGTGCCGAGGGGCTCGTGCTCGACCTGCGCGGCAACGGCGGCGGGCTGCTCGACGAGGGAATCCTGGTGGCCAGCACGTTCATCGAGGACGGCGAGATCGTGAGCACTCGCGGGCGCACCCGCGCCGAGCGGGAGTTCGAGGCCGAGGGCGACGCCATCGACGAGGACCTCCCGGTGGTCGTGCTGGTCGATCGGGGCACCGCGAGTGCCTCGGAGATCGTGGCGGGAGCGCTCCAGGACCGCGGCCGGGCGACGCTGGTGGGCACGAAAACCTTCGGGAAGGGCGTCGTGCAGGAGGTCGAGAAATTGTCGAACGGCGGGACGCTCAGCCTCACCGTGGCCAGCTACTACCTGCCGAGCGGCATCAACATCTCCGACAAGGGCATCGAGCCCAAGGTTCGCGCGCGCGACAAGCCGCGCACCAAGCGCGACGAGGCCGAGCCCGTCGCGCTCGATGCGCTTCTCGACGCATTGAAGTGAGCGTCCCGGCACGGGCGCCCCGGTCCGGCGGTCGAGCCGCCACCGCGAGTGCCCGCCCCGAGCCACTCGTCGCCGTGCTCGAGAAGCGCGGGCGACTGCTCGTGGCCGAGCCGTTGTTCGAGCGCGGAGGCCGGATCGCGATCGACTCGCGCGGGCGAGGCCAGGCGGGGCCGGGTGACATGGTGCTGCTCGGACGGGGCAAGCGCGGCGTGCGGGTGGCGCGGGTGCTCGGCCGGCCCTCGGTGGCGCGGGAGGTGGTGGAGGCGCACATGTTGGAGCGGGGGTTGCGGTTGATGTTTCCGCGGGGGGTGGAGGAGGGGGCCCAAGAAGCGGCTGCTCGTTTGGTTGGCAGTGGGCAGTTGGCAGTTGGCAACGGCTTTGGATCGGCCGCTCGTCTCGATCTCTCCGCTCTTCCCACGTTTACCATCGACCCCGCCTCTGCTCGCGACTACGACGATGCCATCTCCGCCGAGCGTCTCGACGACGGGCGGGTTCGGGTGTGGGTGCACATCGCGGACGTGGGCGCGTACGTGCGGCCGGGCACGGCGCTCGATGAAGAGGCGTTTCGGCGTGGCACGAGCGTGTACGTGCCGGGGGCCGTCGAGCCGATGCTGCCCGAGGTGCTCTCGAACGGTGTCTGCAGCCTCGTGCCGGGCGAGGAACGTCCGGGGGTCACCGTGGAGATGCTCATGGACGGGGCGGAGCTGCGCGAGAGCCGCTTTCACCGCTCGACCATCCGCAGCGACGCCCGGCTGACCTACGACGAAGTCGACCGCGTGTTCGCCGGTGACGAACCGGCAGCCGATCCGTGGGGCACCCCGCTCGAGGTAGCCCGTGGCGTGGCCGCGGCCCTGTCCGAGCGGCGCTCGCGGCGCGGCGCCCTGGCCGTGAGCTCGCCGGGAGAGCCGCAGTTCGAGTTCGACTCCGAGGGTCACGTTGCCGGCATCCGCTGGGAGGAGCAGACCGAGTCCCACGGGCTGATCGAGCAGCTGATGATCCTCGCCAACGAGGCCGTGGCGGGCTACCTCGCCGACCGGCGGCTGCCGACGCTCTACCGCGTGCACGAGCGCCCGGACCCTCAGGCGATCGTCTACCTGGTGGAGAAGCTCGCGAGCCTCGACGTGCCCACGCCGCCGCTTCCCGAGCACCTGAGCCCGCAACAGGCCACAGGTCTCGTCGGCGAGGTCAGCCGGCTGGCGGCCGCCCACGTCGAGCGCACGGGGCACGGACGGGCTGCCGTGACCTCGCTCGTGCTGCGCTCGCTCAAGCAGGCCTACTACACGCCCAAGAACCTCGGCCACACCGGGCTCGCCAGCCTTCGCTACTGCCACTTCACGTCGCCGATTCGCCGCTACCCCGATCTCGTGGCCCACCGTGCGCTGCTTGCCGGGCTCGGTCTCGACGACGCCGCACCGCGCGCCTCCGACCTGTACGACGCGGGCGTGGCCTGCTCCGCCGCCGAGCGCGACGCGATGCGCATCGAACGCGACGCCGACGACATCTGCCGCGCGTTCCTGCTCGAGCGGGTGCTGGCCGAACATGGGGGAGACGAGCCGGCGCGTTTCGAGGGCGAGGTCGTTGGGCTGATCGGCGCCGGGGCGTTCGTGCGCTTCGGGGACGAGGGCTTCGAGGGCATGCTGCCCGTGCGCCGGCTGCGCGGCGACTGGTGGAACCTCAACGAGGAGGGCACCGCGCTCGTGGCCGAGCGCTCCGGGCGCCGCTTGCGGCTGGGAGCTTCGGTGGACGTCGTGGTCGGGGGGGTGGAGGCGCCGCGCGGGCGGGTCGACCTCTACCCCGCCGACGCGGGAGACTGACGCGATGGCCAAGAAGGGCAAGCGCAAGGCCGCGGCGGGCGACATCGCCACGAACCGCCAGGCGTCCTTTCGCTACAACCTCATGGACCGCTGGGAGTGCGGCCTCGTGCTGCAGGGCTCGGAGGTCAAGTCACTGCGCGAGGGCAGCGCGCAGCTGAAGGACGCCTACGCCGCCCTGCGCGGGGGCGAGGTGTGGCTGCACAACATGCATATTCCGCCCTACGCGCCCGCCGCCCGCGAGAACCACGAGCCCGAGCGCCCGCGCAAGCTGCTGCTCCAGAAGCGCGAGATCGAGCGGCTGATCGGCAAGACGACGGAGAAGGGCCTGACGCTCGTGCCCACGCGGCTCTACTTCAAGGGCTCGGTGGCCAAGGTGGAGATCGCGTTGGCCCGCGGCAAGGATGTGGGCGACAAGAGAAGCGCCCTGAAGGACCGGGACCAGCGTCGCGAGATCGACCGTGCGCTGGCCGAGCACCGACGCTAGATCGGGGCTAGCGACGACGCGGCTTCGACAGCGTCAGGACGTAGGCATCGTGCAGTTTGAAGCGCCTCAGCGTGAGGTTGGCGGAGCCGTTGATCACCCGCAGGCGCTGATCGCTCACGCGCTCGAGCCCGGCGAGGGCCCGCTCGCCGGTGGCGGGGATCCGGTGCACCTCCACCCGTACCGCGGAACGCCCGGCCAGGAAGGGGAGATTCGAGAGCGCGTCCAGGCGCACCGACACGTCCGCGCGTTGGAGATTGCGTACTCGCTGCCGGGTGAGGCGTCCGAGCAGCACCTGGGCCTGCTTCGGCCCGGGGGCCTGGCGGCTCGCCAGTGACACCAGGTACGGGTCGCTCGAGGTGCTCGCTACACGGGTGGGTACGCCGTCGGCGTACTCCTTCGCCGCGAACCAGACCGCCCGCGGATCCTGGCCTCCGGGCGTGAGGAGGCCATCGAGCGAGTCGTTGTGGCAGTTGGCCTTGCCGTTCGACTCGTTCCAGCATGCCCGTGCGGCGGCATCCGCCCTACCCCGCTCGAGGTAGTGGAGCTGGCCGAGCAGCTCGCCGGGCTGGAACTGGTCGCGCTGCCCCAGGCTCTCGTTGATGAAGACCTCGTTGAGACCGATCGTGTCGTAGACCGGGTTGTCCACGAACATCTCGCGCGCGGCACGGAGGTGCTCGGCGACCTCGGGGATCTGGTCCGAGGGCGTGGACAGCTCGTGCCACGAGATCACGTTGACCTCACACCGAGACACGGCAGCCGCCGGCTCCTCCGCGGCCTTCGGCTGGGCCGCCGGCGGCTTCGGCTGAGGGGCGGTAGTGCCCGGCAGGCCGAAGGGCGGAGTGGCGAGGATGGGCGCCGCCGGGCTGGGGGCCGGGGCGGGCTTCGAGCCGGGCGCCGAGCCGGGCGCCGAGGGCGGATCCGTCACGCAGTAGTCGAGGAAGTCCTTCAGGTAGTCGTAGTCCCACTGCTCGAGGCTCGGCCCGCCGATCAGGGCCTCAGGTCCCAGTTCGGAGCGGATGGCCTTGGCGGCAATCGTGTAGGTCTTGAAGAACTGCTCGCGGCTGCCCTTCCAGTAGCCGGCTCCGTCCGGCTCGTTCCAGACGTCCCAGATCACGTTCTTACCGCGGTTCGCCTCCGCCTGGCGGCGCACGAACTTCTCCCACTTGGGGAAGTCGGTGTACGGCGCGCCGCGGCCCTGCCAGTCGTCCTTCGGGTAGCCCCACAGGTCGCTCAGCACCAGTTGGTAGCGCGCGCCGAGGCCGCGCACGCGCTCCGTCTCGGAGCTCTTGCCGTGGCCGCGGAAAGAGGGCCGGTCGCAGCGGCGCGACGCGGTGGAACCGCGCCGCTACGCGGAGGCGCGTGCGCCCCGGGCTTCACTACGCGTCGCCCAGGTCCCGCGCGAAGTAGGTCAGGTCCATGCCCACGATCAGGAGGGCGGCCAGGCCGATGAACACGGCGGCCACCACGAGTCGTGTGCGTGGGCGCACCTCGTTGTAGCGCTTCGACTCCTCGGACTTGCGGGCCTTGAAGCGCCGGTGGGTCTCGAACCCGCCGAGCAGGATTATCAGCAGCAGGATCGGGTTGGGGAACACGAAGGCCAGCACGATGATCCCGGCAAAGCCGACGATGCCGATCCACGGGCTGAGGGCGGCCATCGCGCGGCCGCCATCGAGCGGTAGGACGGGTGCGAGGTTGAAGAGGTTCAGGAAGAAGCCGGTGTAGGCGAGCGCCTGGAAGAGCTCCTCGCCGGTCACGGCCCACAGGCCGAGCGGCACGAGGCACCCGATGCTGCCGAGAATCGGTCCGGCGAGGCCCACGCGCGCCTCGGCGGCGGCGTCCTTGGGCAGCTCCTTCATGCCCACCACCGCGCCCAGGAAGGGGATGAACAGCGGAGCCGACGCCTTGATGCCCTCGCGCCGAAGTTGGAGCACGTGACCCATCTCGTGCACGAAGAGCAGCAGCACGAGCCCGATCGCGAACTTCCAGGTGAAGATGAGCGCGTACGCCGCGACCGACACGAGCCCCGAGGCCGACGTGGTGAAGAGCTTGAGCTTGGGGAGGAGGAGCAGAAGGCCCTTGAGCTTGGCCCCGTAGCTGAAGATGACGACGGCGAGTGCGACAAGGGCTCCGCCGGCGCGCTTCCAGAGCGGCCTGGGGTCCGGCTCCGGCGGCGCATCGGGCTCGGGCGTGCGCTCAGGCTCGGGCGCCGGGTATTGGGGCGGGAGGTAGGCGGACGGCGCCTCCGAGCCGTATGCCGGCGTGAGCGGCGGACGCCCGGCGAAGTTCGAGCCTGACTCCATGTCCCCATTGTCGCAGCGCGTTGCCGCGGGCCTTCGACCGCTCGTCGGTCCTACTGGCGCCAGGCCTTCGCTTCCTTGGTCTTCATGAAGGTCGCCACCTCGTCGTAGCGGCCGGCCTGGTTCGCGAACTCGACGTAGTTGCGGGCGCTGGCAAGCCAATCGAGCGTGGTCGGGCGCAGGCCGCCGAGGGCGCGTTCGAGGTGCTGCATGGTCAGCGGCGGCTCGGCACCGGTATCGAGCGCCTCCTCTATCACCGCATCGACCCCCGTCTCCACGAGGGCTCGAAGATCGGCGCCGCTGAACAGCGGCGTCCTCCCGGCCAGCGCAGCGGGGTCCACCTCAGGCGCTGGACGGTCGCTCAGCAGCAGCTCGAGTATCCGCCTGCGAGCCTCGAGGTCTGGAGGGGGAACGAAGATCAGGCGGTCGAGTCGTCCAGGCCGCTTCAGGCCGTCGTCGACATCCCACGGGGCGTTGGTGGCCGACAGGATCAGGAGATCGCGGTTGTCCGAGCCGATCGCGTCGAGCTCCTGGAGGAGCTGGTCCACCAGCGCCCGGCTTGCGCTACCCGCCTGCCTGCGCCGCGCGTAGGCCAGGGCGTCCAGCTCGTCGATGAAGAGGACGGCGGGAGCGTGTTCGCGCGCGTGGCTGAACGCGTCGTGCAGGTTGCGCTCGCTGTTCCCGATGTAGGGATCGAGGATGTCCTCGATCCTCACGTTGAAGAAAGGGAGACCGCATTCACCGGCCGTCGCGCGGGCGAGCATGGTCTTGCCGCAGCCGGGTGCGCCGTAGAGCATCACTCCTCCGCCCACCCGCCGCCCGTACTTGAGGTAGAGGTCGGGCCGCTGGAAGGGCAGGATGATCGTCCGGTGGATCGTCTTCTTCACGTCGTCGAGACCGCCCACATCGGCGAACGTGACCTTGAGCGTCTCGTCCAGCAGCTCGTCCACGCTCATGCCGCCAGGCTCCGGGGGGCCGTCGCGGGGCACCTTCTCGCGGAGCGGCTCGTCGCTCAGCTCTCGCTCGAGCGCCTGCTGGAGCGGTGCCACGCCGTCCACGACGCCTCGCGTGCGCGCCGCTTCGAGGCACCGGGCCGCAAGCTGCAGCCGCCCCGCGGCGAGTGCGAGCTGACCCGCGGCCACGAGGGAGTCCCCGGCTAACGCTCCCGCGTCGAGCAGGATCTCGTAGTGACCGAGGGCCTGGTCCCGCTGCCCGCTCGCATCCAGGGCCTCGGCCAGCACCGTTCGAAGCGCGTGATTGTCCGGCGAGATCTCCAGCGCACGGACGAGTCCATCCACCGGATCGGGGCTCACGGCAACTCCCTCTCCACTCGCCGGCGAACCCAGGCGGGAATGATCCAGCTGTATGCACAGTAGCTCAGCCACAGGAGACCGAGCGGTCCGGCCACGGCACTGAGCCCCGCGGCGCGAAGGGCGAAGAGCGTGCCCACCGCCGCCACCCACGTCGTGGCCACGCCGAAACGGTCGACTGGCCACAGCGGTCGCATGAGAGGGTGAGTGGCACAGCGAGCCTCGCGCGCGGCCTCGACAGCGTGGCGATCGCCGGGATCGCGCCGCGCCGCCTCCATCAGGTGCCCAACGGCATCGCCGGCGCCCGCGGTCTGCCACTTGAAGGCGCCGAGCAGTCGGTGACCCGTGGCGTCCTCCGGGTCCAGGGCGAGCAGCTGCTCGCTGTAGCGTGCGCCCGCCTTGTCGTCGCCCTGGATGTAGGACAGTGAGATGCGCGAGCGCAGCACGTCGGGCGAATCGGGGGCCAGCTCGGCGGCCTGATCGATCACCCGCTCGGCCTTCTCGACCTGCCCTCCCCTGAGCAGTAGCTGGGCATAGAAGGCCAGTAGCTCGGCGTCCTGAGGGTCTTGCTCGAGGGCCACGAGAATCGCCCGCTCGGCTTCACCGAGGTTGCCGCGGGCGTCTTCGGACACCGAGAGCAGGAAGAGAAGGGGCATCCAGTCCGGCGCTCGCTCGAGCCCCTGGCGGGCGGCGGAGGCAGCGCGATCATGCTCTTCGAGCCCGTAGAAAGCGGCAGCCCGCAGGCGCCACGCGTCAGGCGACTCGACCTGCGCGCCGTCCATGTGCTCGAGCGTGTCGAGCGTGCGGCGCGGCTGACCGACCTCGAGGTACCGCTGCGCAAGCGCGAGGCTGTGTGTCTCCGTGCTCACTCTTCAGGGCTCAGCCGAAGGCCTGAACGGTCAGCACGAGCAGCAACCACTGCACTGCTCCGAGCGCGATCACCGCGATGAGCCCGGGGCCGACCAAGGAGTCGTAGCTTTCGTCCTCGGAGCGCCGGTCGTACCAGTGGTAGCGGCGATCGAGCTGTCTCTGGAGCAGGTACAGGGCGCCGTAGGTGGCGATCGAGATCGCCTGCACGCCCAGTCGAGTGGCGCTAGGAGTGTCGTCCGTGGACAGCGCCACGAAGAGCAGCAGGGTGGCTGCGAAGCCGGCGAGCCCCGCCAGCAGGATCTGGGTGCGGCGGGGCGAGGTTGCTCCGAGGCGACGCGCGTTGAGCCACGCGATGCCCGTCACGGCCAGGCTGCCGCCGAAGAACGCCACGTACACCTGGGAGGTCAGGCGCCAGGGCCTGGGGCCGTGCAGACCAGGTAGCCCCTGGCCTTGAAGGCTCGGCGTGAGAAGTGCGTCCTCCTGCTGGTCGGTGTGGGGCATCGTCCTATCTTGGTCGGCCTGGCTCTCGCGTGCGCTGATACCACGAAGGGCACGGTGGTATTCCTGTTCTTGCCGGGGACGCACCTCGAGGGGCTAGACTTCGGGGGTCTTTACGGGGACGACAGGCTTCGACGTGGACTCCGTGAGGGCAGTTGCGAGCCGAGGTCCCCGGTAGGCCTCGTTAAACCACCGGGAAAACCATAAGTGCGGACTCTCACGAGTACGCCCTCGCTGCCTAGCCAAAACTAGGCGAGTGAGGTGTCGGCCCGCCCTCGGCCCGTGGGGCGGATGATCGGCATCAAGAACGGGCTCCACCCGCGGCGAGTGCCTCCGGCGCCGCGGGGACACTCAAGGAGGCTGGCACCTCGGAACCCTGCCGGCACGGCAACCGAGGAGCGAGATACAGAGTGCCGGCTACGCTCGTAGAAGCTGTCCATTGCGCGTCCGCGGACGTGGGTTCGATTCCCACCGTCTCCACTGGTTCACCCCGGACCGACAGTCCGGGACATGCCTGCAAATCCCGCCCATTTGGAGCGGGATTTGCTGCGACAGGGGCGACATCGTTTGCAGGGGTTTCCGCGGAAACGCTGGGGATCCCGCGCCCCTACAGGTGGGCGCTCCCGTGCTCCAGGATGTTTGCGGCGCCCCGTGGTCGGTGAACCCACCCTGGAAACCGGTGCGCGGCCCGGAGATCCGCGCCTCTGAGCACGCGATGAGCGTGGTTCGCTGTAGGTGGTTCGTTCTTGGCGGTTCGCGTTCGAGCGAACCAGGCCGCCGCCCCGCCTCCGGCCGAGATCCCGCACCACGCCTGGACGCCTCACCGGCGCGGCGTGGTCGGTCGCGACCGGGAGTCCGGTTCCCGCCGCGCTTGGTGCGCTGGGAGCCGGGCTTCGGATGCTCCCGTCCCAGGCTATCGGGAGTGCGTACTCATACCTCTTCCGGGCGCGCCGCGAACTGCCTAGCTCATTTGCCCCGCCCTCGTGCGTGACGGGCTCAAGAAGTGCGTCGCAGTTGTCGATGGTTCTACAGAACCTACAAGAACCATATTGACTCCAGTACCTACTGCAGCTACACTTACCCACCGCATGACCACGACGCTCGCTCCAACCACGATTCTCATCTCCGATGCCGCGGAGCGCCTGGGCATACACGAGAACACGGTGCGCAACTGGATCGACCAGGGACTGCTCGATGGCTACTGGACACCAACGGGGCGTCGCAAGCTGCGGCTCGACAGCGTTGAGCGCCTCGAGCGGGAGATGTTCGGGTTCCCATCGCCGGTGGTCGAGCTCGGCAAGCCCACGGCTGCTCCGCCGCAGTCCGACAAGCCGGTGAAGTACGCGCAGAGCAAGCTGCCGTAGCGACGCGGGCCGATCGTCCGGCTGCGTTCGTACCGTGAGCCGCTGTGAAGCTCGCGGACCCGAACGACTACTATGCCGACCGAGCCGTCGAGCACACGGCTCAGGGCGACATCTACGCCGGGGCCCCGCTGGTCCAGGCGACGCACTCCGATCCGGCGTTCCAGCCCGCCGGCGCGCGCAAGCGGCCGGGTGGGCCGGACCCCGACCACGCCACGAGCGTCGTATTCACCGGGCTCGCCATCGTTCTGCACTACACCTGCGGGATCACCGCGCAGCCGCCAGGGACGCGCGGGTATTCGCACGAGTACCGGCTCATGGCTCCGGTCGTCTCCTTGCGCACGCTTCGCAGTTGGAAGATCAGCAACAACGAACTTCGCAAGATCCGCGACGGCGGGACGATCCAAGGCTTCATGTACTTGCCGCAGGCCGGTACCGTGCAGCTCGACTCACCAGAGGACGGCGACGACGAGTGGACGGGTCACGCCGCGGCGCTGATCTATCGCCCGGCCACCGTCACGCAGTCCCTGCTGGACCACCAGCCTCGAGTGGCGCGTCTCACCGCCGACGCGACGCGGATTCTCGAGGCCGTGATCATCCAGACCTACACGCCGAACAGCTTCGCGTGGGAGACGCTCGCCGTGCCGGACATGACGGACGGCTGGGCATCGCCCTGAGCGGCGGGTTCGAGTCGCAATCGAGTCGCGCTGCCGCGGAATCGCCGCAACAGAGCCGATGTCGCACGTTCTCTCACCCGCCGTCTCCATCTAGGGAGCACTCAACCCTCCCGGTTCACTCGAGGGTTTGATAACCCGTCCCACCAAGTCCATCGCACCCGTACGCCGCTTGGTTCGCACAGACGAGCGGCAGGCCCGCTGCTGCATGCTGCAGCTCGACCCGCGCGAGGTCGAGCTGGACCGGCCGGCTGACCGGTCAGCTCACGCGCCGCTCGTGCCCCGTCCAGTGCGGCTCGCGCAGGTCCTTCTTGAGGATCTTGCCGGCGCCGGACTTGGGCAGGGTGTCGACGAACTCCACCAAGCGCGGGAGCTTGAAGCCAGCGATCAGCGGGCGGCAGAAGTCGATGATCTCCGCCGCCTCGGCATGCGCGCCGTCCTTCAGGACGACGACCGCGTGGACCGCCTCGCCCCAGCGCTCGTCGGGAATGCCGAAGACCGCGCACTCGAGCACGGCGGCATGCCGGTAGACCGCGTTCTCGACTTCGGTACAGTAGACGTTCTCGCCGCCCGAGATGATCATGTCCTTGACGCGATCGACGATGTAGACGTAGCCGTCGGCGTCCATGGTCGCCGCATCGCCCGAGCGATACCACCCCTCGACCAAGGCGTGCGCGGTCTCTTCGTCGCGGTTCCAGTAGCCCTTCATGATGTTCGGGCCGCGCGCGTAGACCTCGCCTGGTTCGTCGACGTCGCAGACGGTGACGCCGTCGGCACGGCGCACCTCGACCTCACAGCCGACGGCTGGCCGGCCCGCCGAACGCAGTCGGCGCGCGAGCCGCTCGTCGCCAGCCATCCCGGCCGCGTGGTCCTTCGCCGAGAGGAACGTCAGCAGCGGCGCCGCCTCCGTCATCCCGTAGGCCTGGATCCACCCGCACGACAGCGTCTCGAGCCCCTGCTTCAGCACCTCCGCCGGCATCGGTGAGGCCCCGTAGAGCATCGTTTTCACCGAGCCGAGGTCGTGATCGCCGATCTCGGGGTGGTTGAGGACCATCGTGATCATCGTCGGCACCAGTAGCGCCCGCGTGACCTTCTCCTGCGCGACGAGCCGCATCCAGGCCGCCGGCTCGAACGCCTGCTGAATGACGTGCCGGCCGCCAACCCACGTCAGCGCGTAAGTCGAAGCGCCGTCGGCGAGATGGAACATCGGGGCCGCGTGGAGATAGCTGTCGTCCTCGGTGTAGCCGAGGTGGATCAGCGCGTGCTTGGCGTTATGGACGAGGTTGCGGTGGGTGAGCATCGCTCCCTTGGGAAGCCCGGTGGTCCCACCCGTGTAGAAGATTCCGGCGATGGCGTCCGGGTCGACCCGCGCGGGCGCCCCGCCTGCACCGGACGTGCAGAGCTCTTCGAAGCTCAGGAACCCGTCCGGCGTGGCGGGCGCCGACCCCGCATAGATCAGGTGCTCGACGCTCTCGCACGCCCCGGCGAGCTTGCGGGCGGCGTCGAGGAACATGTCGTCGACGATCAGCACGCGGGCACCCGAGTCGCCCAGGATGAACTCCAGCTCGGCGGGGGCGAGGCGGAAGTTCAGGTCGTTGAGAACCCGTCCCGAGCGCGGGACAGCCAGCCAGGTGACGAGATGCGCGGCCGAGTTGAGCGCCAGAACCGCCACGACGTCACCCTGCGCGAGGCCTATGTCGTCGAGCGCCGCGTCGAACGATGCGACGCGCCCCCGGAGCTCGCCGTAGGTCCACCGCGTGTCGCCCTCGACGACCGCCTCGGCCCCGCCATCGAGTCGCGCTGCGCGCTCAAGCGCGGCGCCCAGGTTCTCGCTCACCGGGCTAGCGTACCCAGCGTTTGGCCAGGGCGCAGCCAGGCCTCTGCTTCCACGGCGCGGTCATCGCCGGCAGCCTGCCGCCGCGCGCGCTGGTTCTCGTGGCCGATTGGGCACGGCTGCATCAGGATGAGCTGCAAGCCAACTGGGAACGGGCTCGTCGTGAGGAGGCGCTGGAGACCATCGATCCACTGCCGTAGCCTGTACAGCGTGGAGCCACTCGTGGATGTCACAGCGGTCGAGGTCGTCGGCCCGTATCGCCTGCGGCTGTCGTTCGATGATGGGACGGTCGGCGAGATCGACTTCAGTGATCGCGCTTGGCGCGGCGTCTTCGAACCGCTGAGCGATCCCGCGTACTTCGGTCACGTCGCGATCGACCCCGACGGCGGCACTATCTGCTGGCCGAATGGCGTGGACATGGCGCCTGAGACTTTGTACGCAGCGGCATGCCTGCATCCCGTGTCGACCGCGGCCTGACGTCGAGGGAGGCTTCGGGTCCGACGACCTTCCCATCACCGACGCAGGTCTCGGTCGTTCAGCGGCAGCGTCATGAAGCTGCTGTTCGGACTCGGGCCGTAGTCGCCGAACGGTCCGCATGGCCTGAACCCCGCGCTCGCGTAGAGCGATCGCGCCGGAGCGAAGCCGGACATCGACCCCGTCTCGAGGCTCAGCCGGCGAAAGCCGCGATCGCGGGCGACGCCGATGAGGTGAGCGAGCATGGCGCGGCCGATCCCACGACCTCGCGCCCCGTGGGCGGTGTGCATGGACTTGACCTCTGCGTGGCGTCCCTCGAGTTGCTTCAGCGCTCCGACTCCGAGTAGCTCACCTTTCAGGCGAAAGCTGAAGAACGTCACGGCCGGATCCACAAGCCCGTCCACGTCGAGCGCATGAATGTCCTCGGGCGGGCTGTGCAGATTGGCGAACTCGAGGTGGCGCTCCAGCAGCTCGCGAACGTCCGCAGCCCGCGGGTCGTCGATCGAGATCTCGCCCTCGGGCACCGGCAGGAAACTACGTGATCCGAGCTCGCTCGTCAGGTCCGGCGCTGGCGCAGCGCCGAGCCCTAGCAGGCGGGCGCCGATGTCGGATCGCGGGCGCGCGCCTGCCACTCGCGCCCGATCTGTCGCATCATCGGCGGGTACACGATCAGGTGCCGGAACGGCGCGATCGCGGCCATGTAGGCGGTCCCGAGCAGACCGTTTCGCTTCACGAGAACGGCCATCTGGCCGCGGTAGCCGCCGGCCTGGTCCGGGACCCAGCCAACGTGCAGGATCCCATGAACGGTCCGGTTGGCGATCTCCACCGCCCACTCGTCGTCGAGCAGGTACAGCGGGGTGAAGGGGAAAGCGTCGGAGTGCGGGCCGGATGGGGTCTCGCGCAGATCCACTGGTAACCGCTTGCGGAGCGTCGGGACCCTGGAGCCGAGGCCGCCGTCCGGGCCGTCCCAACCGAGCACCTCCCCGACCTTCGACCGGATCGCAAAGAGCGCGCGGGCCGCGCGGGAGGACCCTTGCGACGGGTCGAACGAGGCCATCAGCTGCACCAGCCGAGGGAAGTCGTCCGGGCCGCCCGGCGTCGGCAGCGCCCAGACGTCCTCGAGCCGGAAGTCGCGGGTGAGCTCGTGGATCCGCCAGGGACGAGAGGTGTGCGCGGTGTTCGGGAGCGTCATTCGTGGGCCTCCCTCATGCGGAGAGCACGGTCGCGACGGTGAAGCATGCTGTGGCGCTGCCGGTGATGATCGCTGGTCCCCAGAACCAGAAGCGGAGCGAGAGGGCGAGGTAGGCGGCGGAGAAGGCGATCGTGAGCGGTCGGATGGCGTCGATGCCCTCGACCAGCTTGAAGTCGTGGGTGGCGATCAGCAGGCAGAGCAGCCCGAAGGTGAAGACGCCTAGGCCGTGGCTGATGTTGAAGCCGAGCCACGCGCTCCACATCGATGGCGGCGCGCTGCCTACGAGCCGGACACCGGTGCCGTCCATCGCCCGCTTGACCGAGCGGTCCTTCGGAGCGAAGTACGTCGGGCGGACGGTGTCGACCAGCGCTGCGAGCGCGTGCAGGGCGCCCGCCACGATGAGCGGGATCGTGCCCGCGATGAACCACGCCTCCGCGGCGCCCGCGTTCACGGCCGGCACCCGGCGTGGTCAGCAGATAGTGCGGCTTCCGTGAGAAGGCCGATGGCGGTTTCCCGGTTCATGGTCGGCGCCGGCGCCGTTCCGAGCAGCTGGCCCGCTCGAGGAGGTACCGCACGACCGGTCGGTGTACGGGCGCGACCCCGGCCCACACAGCGCGTCCGACGCGGTTCTCCTGCTGCACGAAGGTGGCGAAGAGAAGCGCGTGCTCCTGGCGCTTGAAGAGCAGCTCGGCGCGCAGCCCGAGGCGGGAGCTGACACCAAGGAGCGCGAAGTCCGGGGTGCTGCGCCGCACCTCCCAGCCGAGCACGAACCGGTCAGACCGCGGTGAACCAAGCTCCAGACCGAGCGCAAACCACCCTGACCGGAGCGCGCTTCGAATGACCATCGGAGCGTCTTCCAGCATCGCTCGCGCCCATTGCTCGCCCGTCCGGTCCTGAGCTGGACCGGTTTCGACGAGGAAGGCGTCCTCGTAGTCGGCGTGAGAGAGCGTGCTGAGCGCTCGCGCGGCCCGCGGCACCGCGACCTGGCGCACCCTGCCCGCCGTGAACGGAGTACGCCGGAGAAGGTCGATGGGCGCGTCCCGGTTCATGTTCGGCGCCGGCGCCCCTTTCTGTCCCCGCCCACTAGATCCCCGATTCCGGATCAACAGGTCTCGCGGAGGCGACAAGGGCTGCCAACTCAGCAGCCATACGGTCGCGCAGAGCCAGTGCGGCCGAGAGCGGCCTGACCATCACCGTGAGTTGGTCGCACAGCCCGTCTTGGTCGTGGTGCAAGAAGTCGCAGCCCTGGATCTCCTTGCCGTTGACCCGAGCGCGGAACATCAGCGCGTGGTCACGCCCATCCTCTGACGCTAACTCCGCCTCGTAGACGAAGTCCTCGAAGACGCGTAGCGCCGCAGTGATCACCGCACCGGCTGCGGCCTTCCCGGCATAAGGCTTGAAGACGATCGGGCTACGGAAGACGACGTCGCCGGCGAGCACTGCGACCGCCGCTTCGGCGTCGTGCGCCTCGACCGCGGCGCGGAAAGGATGAATCAGGAACCTCCTCTTGTACTGACACGACGACGATAACATACATGCGTGCCTGTACGTACTCTGCCATCAGGGAGCCGCCCAACGCTGCCGACGCCGGCGAGTCGCGAGCGTTTGACCCAGGCTGAGCGGAGCATCCGCACGCGGGACGCGTTGCTCGAGTCGGCCGCGAGGGGCCTCTCCCGCTACGGCTACGGCAACCTTGTGCTCGAACAGGTGGCGCGCGAGGCCGGCTACACGCGCGGCGCCCTGTATCACCAGTTCAAGGACAAGGAGGCCCTGGCCCTGGCGGTGGTCGAGTGGGTCGACGAGACGTGGTGGCACGAGGTGGGTGGGCTGGCCGAGCAAGAGTCCGATCCGGCCGCTGCGCTGATTGCGCTGGCGCGCGGCCACGCCGTCTTCTGCCGGCGAGACGTTGCCCGCGTCATGATGGCGCTGAGGGTCGAGTTCAGCGGTCAGGACCATCCGGTCGGGCGCGAGGTCGAGCGGATCTCAAGAACCCTGGTCAAGCGCTGCGCTCGCCTGATCAACGCGGGGCGCAGGGACGGGTCGATTCCACCCGGCCCGCCAGCCAGGGCGGTTGCGCTGGCGTTTCTCGGAGCGGTCGAGGGCGCCGTGATCGCGCTCGCTGGGCAAGCACCGCACGACGAGCTACTGGCCGCCCGCGCGGTCGCGGGGGTGCTCGGGCTGGACAGCCCGCCAGCACGCGCATCCACCTGACGGAACCGAGTGCCGAAGCCCGGTGGCGCCCCGCTCGGACGCATCGTCATACTGAACCATATGGTTCAGTATGAACAGCTAGACCGCACCTTTGGGGCGCTTGCGGATCCGACCCGTCGGGCCATCCTCGAGCGGCTCGGTCGGGGCAACGCGACCATCACCGAGCTCGCGGATCCGTTCGGAATCTCGCTCACCGGGATGAAGAAGCACGTGAGCGTTCTCGAGGACGCCGAGCTCGTGACCACCGAGAAGGTGGGGCGAGCGCGCCGTTGCAGCCTCGGCCCGCAGCGCCTGGAGGACGCAGACCGATGGATCGACATGTATCGACGGACGCTCGACGAGCGTCTCGACCGGTTCGGGGAGCTCCTCGAACGCACGAAAGGAGTACCGCAATGACCGACCAGCAGACCGCCGCCACCCCCGCGAAGGTGACGACGCCCACGGAGCGCGAGATCCACATCGAGCGCGTCTTCGATGCTCCCCGCGAGCGGGTGTTCGCGGCGTTCGTCGATCCCGAGCTGATTCCCGAGTGGTGGGGCCCGCGGGGGGTCACGACCGTCGTCGACCGGATGGACGTTCGTCCCGGAGGCGATTGGCGCTTCATCATCCACAACTCGGACGGCAGCCAGGCGGCGTTCAGGGGGACGTACCGGGAGATCACCGCACCCGAGCTGATCGTCCAGACGTTCGAGTGGGAGGGGATGCCGGGTCACGTCTCGGTCGACACATGGAGGTTCGACGAAGTCGGGGGACGCACCAAGGTGACGTCGACCTCGCTCTTCCACACCACCGAGGAGCGCGACGGCATGCTCGCCTCGGACATGGAGCGCGGGCTGAACGAGACCTATGGACGCCTCGACGAGGTGCTCGCGCGGGTCGCCTCTGAGTGAGCCCTTCGGACCGTTAAGTCTCGTCCACCAGGCGCTGCGCCACGGCCGCGAAGGCGCGTAGGTCGTCCAGGCGGCCGAGCGAAGCGAATATCTCGCGGTCGCCGACGTCCAGGTAGAGGTGGACGAGCACGTTGCGCTGGCGTGCGGCGCCGCGCTCGACCGCGTCGGCGAGCACGCCGTCGATGATCTGGCCGTCGAGCCGTGGCCCACCCGCGTGCTCGAGCAGCGTCGGGGCGAAGGCTGCCTCACGCTTCGGCTTCATGATGCTCATCGATCCCGAAAGCGGCCGGAGTCTCGCCATCGCGCTCTTCGAGACCGAGGACGACCTGCGCAAGGGCCGCGAGACGCTGAACTCGATGACGCCCCAGAGCGAGGGCACCGGCAGTCGGACCTCCGTGGAGACGCGTAGCTCTCGGGTTTCAGGGGTTCGGCCAAGCCTCCCATCAACTCCGTCGGCCTCGGGAGCGGCTTGTCCGGCGGGTGGCAGTTATCGCGCCGAGCGCAACGACGAGACCGAGCAGCATGATGGGCAAGCCGAAAAACCCGCCCGCGATCACGTCTTGGTAGAGCGAACAGTCAGGCCAACAATCGAAGGCTCCGCCAGCGCCAGTGTCATCGGTGGTGATGAGCGCCCATGCAATGAGCCAGCATGCGAGAAGAGAAGCGGCGACGCTCGCCGCGAGCGGCAGAAACGACTTGTGCCGACGGACTCGCCAGAGCACGACGATCAGAGCCACCGTCGCGAGCGCTATCACGCTCCAAATAGCTACGCCCCTCACCGCCTGTCGTACCCGCCGAGCGGGAGCCAGTTACGCCGTGCACGACGGTTTCGGCGGCCTGCCGCCGGTGAGCGCCTGGCAGACGGCGCCCCCCTCGAAGACGATCACTCCTCCGAGGGAGTAGCCGGAGTGGCCTCCGCCGCCGCCGGCTCCGCCGGTCAGTGTCAGCAAGGTGAGTGAGACCGCCACCACGCCGATCCCGATCCACTGGCGACGGCCGAGCTCGAAGCCGAAGAAGCGGTCGGCGAGCACGGCGAGGAAGACGAGGCCTCCCGCCAGCACCGCCTGGCCGATCGAGATCGGAGCGAGCGTCAGCGCGGCCACGTGCAGCGCGAATGCCACCGCCGCTACGCCCCAGCCGATGCTCCACCACTTGGACCGGAAGAGATCGATCGCACTGCGCAGCGGATGGCGCATCTCGACGTCCGGGGCGGCGACGGCCCCCGTGTACTTGAAGAGAAAGCTGAGGTTCGTTCCGAGCAGCGAAAGCAGCGCACAGATGAGGCCGAGGCCGACCGCCAGCGAGACGTCGGTCACGGTGCCGCCACCTGCCGAGGGCGCTCACTTCCGGGCGGCCCCCTTCTTCGCCCGGGGCCTCTTCCTCCTGCCGCCGCTCTTCTTCGGCGGCGCCTCGAGCTCCGCGAGCGCGTCCTCGAGCCACCCGATGAGGCACCACACGTCCTTCATCTGCTCGCGGTCGGCCACGATGCCGAAGTCGAGGTGGCCGCAGTAGCTCATGACCGTGATGTTGAGCCCCATCGCGTCGGTGATCACCGACACCGGATAGTTGGCCTCGAGCCGTGCCCCTGCGCAGTACAGGGGGAACTGCGGGCCCGGCACGTTCGAGATCACGAGGTTCCACGTCGGCCGGCCGGCGCCGGAGGTCGCGAGCGAGAACGTGAGGCGCGCGGCCCGCGAGAACACCGCGGGCGGGATGAAGTGATTCGTGTCCTGGAGCAGCTCGGCCGGGAGGGCGCTGTGGCGGTCCTTCATCACCTGGAGGGCCTCGTGGGTGCGCAGCAGCCGCTCGACCGGATCCTCAACGTCGGTGAACAGCGGCGCCCCCATCAGCATGATCCGGTTTCCGTAGGTCCCGGCCTCTTCGGAGCTGCGCACCGAGATGGGAACCTGGGCGACCAGCGACTCCCCGGGCAGCTCGTCGTGCTCGAGCAGCCAGCGCCGCACGGCGCCGGCGCACATCGACACGATCACGTCGTTCACCGTGCAGCCGTGCCTGCGGCCTTCCTCCTTGCGATCTCCGCAGTGGGTGCGCTGCGCCTTCGCGCCATCGGTCCGCGCCCAAACGGCGAGCTGCTTCTCATCGGTTACCTGGGGATCGGACAGCTCGCCATGTTCGAATGGCTCGCCGGGGGAGGCCCCAGCCCGTACCGCAACCTGGTCCTCGTCTGGATCGTCTACACGGCGATGCTGCAGAGAACGCGCCGCGTGGTGGTCTTCCTGGTCGCGGTCGCCGCGGCCCTGAAGTTGTCCCTTCTCTACTCGGGTCCGGACCGACTCATGCTCGCCGAGGACGCCGTGCTCCTCCTGATCGGAGTGGTGCTCGCGATCGTCGCAGCCCGCGTGGTCGACGCGGTGTCGGCCGCCCGTTCCTCGGAGGCATACCTCGCCGCCATCGTCGCCTCCTCCGACGACGCCGTGATGCCGAGGATCGACGCGCTCGTACGGGTGCTCGAGACGCGGGTCGGCGACGCGGTCTTCCTGCTCGAGGACCCGACCGCCTCGGGGTCGCCGCTCAGGGGTCCATGTCCCCCTCGAACACCGCGAACGTGGCCCCCTGAGGGTCATGTAGGACGGCGAAGCGTCCCGCAGGGACATCGGTCGCCGGCATCCGCACCCCGCCGCCCAGCTCCTCGGTCCGGCCGGCCGTCTCCTCGCAGGTCCCGACCGCGCCGAAGTAGGGCATCCAGTTTGGCGGAACGTCGCCCCATTCGTCGGCGATGGCCGTCATTCCGCCATTGGTGTGCTCACCGTTCCAGATCACGAAGTAGGGCATGGGGCCCGGCGTGTCCTCGGTGGTCCAGCCGAGCAGCTCGGAGTAGAAGCTCCTCGCCGAGTCGAGATCGCGGGTCTGGAGATCGTTCCAGGACAGGGCCCCGGGGGCGTTGACCAGCTCGGCGCCGGGCTGCTTCTTCGCCTCCCAGAGCCCGACCATCGCGCCGGTGGGATCCTGCACGACGGCCATCCGCCCCGCCTCCATCACGTCGAAGGGCGGTGCCACCAGGTTCGCGCCCAACTCCGCGGCCTTTGCCGCTCTGGCATCGAGGCCGTCGACGCTGATGTAACAGAACCAGTGGGGCGGGATGCCCTGCGAGCGCTCGGTGTCCGACTGCGAGCGGAGGGCGGCAACGTCCTGTCCGCCAAGGCGCGCCATCGTGTACGAGCTGTCTGGGCCCGTTGGCGTGTCCTCGCAGTCCCAGCCAAAGAGGCCGGAGTAGAACGCCTTCGAGCCCTCTACGTCGGTGCTGCTCAGGTCCAGCCAGCAAAACGTGCCCGGTGCGTAGCTCGTCCTCTCGCCCATCACTTGCCTCCTCGGCGTTGCCTCTGCGGGGCCACGAAGCTATCGGCGCTCTCCGTCGCTCGCAACCCTCGCTAACGGGTCGTTCACGACTCGGGACCGTGCGTGCGGGCTGGCTGCCGCTAGGCGGTGCCCCCGTACACGGGGCCTTCCTCCATGACCGGCTTCCACGGCTTCCCGCCCGCCGCGATGGCCTTCGCAACCGTGTCGGCGGCGTGCCCACGCTTGCAGCGGGACCGGCAGGCGGCTTAGGATTCGGTTTGTGGCACTCGTGCGCGTCCGCGGCCCCCTCAAACGCCTCGCGGGCGACCGCTCGGAACATGCAATCGGGGGTGCCACGGTCGGCGAGTTGCTGCACGCCCTCGAGCGGACGCATCCGGCGACCGGCGGTTGGATCCTCGACGAGCGCGGGCTGCTCCGGCGCCATATCAACGTGTTCGTCAACGGTGAGCTCAGCGCCCAGGAGACCGTGGTCGGCGACGACGACCGCGTGGACGTCCTACCGGCCATATCGGGAGGATGACGGCGATGACCGAGCTGCTGATCGGCACGCGCAAGGGCCTGTTCGTCCTCGAGGGCGAGGCGGGGGAGCCCTTCGAGGTGATCGCCCGGGCGTTCGCGGGCGAGACGGTCGAGCACGCCCTGCGGGACCCGCGGACGGGCCTCGTCTTCGCATCCGTGACCTCGCCCTTCTACGGCCCGAAGATCTGGTACACCGACGATCCCACCGGTGAGTGGGAGCAGGCCGGCGGCGTGGCCCTGCCCGAGGGCGGCGAGGCCGCGCTCGAGCGGATCTGGGTGCTCGTTGCCGGGGAGGCCGAAGGCACGCTCTACGCCGGCGGCGATCCGGGCGTCCTGTTCGAGAGCCGGGACGACGGTGCGAGCTGGGAGCTCAATCGCGGCCTGTGGGAGCACCCGAGCAGGCAGTTCTGGCAGGCGGGTGGCGGCGGGTTGTGCCTGCACTCGATCGCGACATGGCCCGGCGATCCCCAGCGCCTTGCGGTGGCCATCTCGGCCGCCGGCGTGTGGCTCACCGACGACGGTGGCGTGACATGGCGCAACGGCAACGAGGGACTGGTCGCCAACTACGTGCCCGATGACGCGCCCAGCGAGCAGATCGCTCTGTGCGTGCACCGCCTCCACCGTGCTCCCACCCGACCCGAGCGGCTGTTCATGCAGTTCCACGGCGGCGTGTACCGCTCGGACGACGCCGGTGAGACCTGGAACGACATCGCTCCCGGCCTTCCGTCGGACTTCGGCTTCCCGCTGGCGCTCGACCCCGCCGACCCCGACAGCGCCTACGTCATTCCGCTGAGCGCAGACACCGACCGCGTGACCCCCGACCGCCGCGTCCGCGTATTCGAGACACGCGACGCGGGCGCCAGCTGGACGGCGCGCGGCGGCGGGCTGCCGCAGGAGGACGCCTACCTGACGATCCTCCGCGAGGCGTTCGACTGGCTCGGCGGAGGCGAGGAGCTCCAGCTCTACTTCGGGGCCACCTCGGGGGACGTGTTCGGGTCCGGCGATGCCGGCGCGAGCTGGTCCACGGCCGCGACGCGGTTGCCGCCGGTGCTCTCGGTCACGGCGCGCTGATGACGGGATCGCCGGACGTCGCGCCTCGGGAAGCGCGGTCGGCGGCGCCGACGGAGGAGACCGAGCGCACACTCAGATTTGCCTACCGCGCCTTCAACGCCCGCGATCTCGAGGCGGCCGTTCAGCTGATGCACCGCGACGTCAACTGGCCGAACGCCTGGGAAGGGGGCCGCGTGGTCGGCCACGCCGCGGTCACTGACTACTGGACCCGACAGTTCTCGGCTATCTCAAGCAAGGTCGAACCGGAGCGCTTCACCGAGGAGCCGGACGGCAGCGTTACCGTCGACGTTCACCAAGTGGTTCACGACGGACAGACGGGGGAGCTACTCACTGACTCCAGGGTCCAGCACCGCTACCGGTTGGACGCCGGCCTGGTCACGCGGATGGACGTGGTGGAGCCGCCAGACGACCGATAGGGCCGAACCGGGTGGGGCGGCCCCGCTGGACGGGGCCGCCCCAGGCTCACACGCCCAGCTCCTCCGAGGCCATGCGCGCGCCCTCGAGCCGCGCCTGGATCTTCTGCATCGCGATGTCGCGCGCGAAGTCGGGCGATCCGTGCTTTGGCTTCTCGTCGCGGCTGAACGGCGAGAAGCCGCAGTCGTCGGTGGCCCCGAGGCGCTCGACCGGGATGTACTTGGCGGCGGTGACCAGGCGGTCCTTGACCTCCTCGGCGGTCTCGACCTCGGGCGTCAGCGGGTCGATGACGCCGATGAAGCAGACCTGCGGCACGCCGTTCGCATCGTCACGGCTGTTGTCGCCGACCAGCTTGTAGACGGATTCCTTGTCCTCCTCGCTCGCGCACTGGATCAGGAAGTAGCCGGCGTTCAGCTGGAACATCTTGGTCAGCAGCTTCTCGTAGGGCACCTCCTTCGAGTGGACGGAGTCGCAGTCACCGCCCGGGCAGGTGTGAATGCCGATGTTCTTGCGCTCCTCGGCCGAGAAACGGTCCAGGACCCGGTTGTTCACGTCGATGAACTCCTGCAGCATGTCGTTGCCGGTCCACGGGTTGCGCGAGTCGTTCTTGTTGGCCAGGCGACCCTCGGTGAAGTCGATCGACACGCGCTCGGCGCCCGCGGCGAAGCACTGGCGGATGTCCTTCTCGACCTCGTCGACGACGTCGTCCAGGAACTGCTCGCGCGGGTAGCCCTCGATCTCTTCCTCGAGCGGGTAGAGCAGCATCATCATCGACGCCGAGATGACCGCCTGCTTGATCGGCTTGTCGGTGGACTTCTTGTTCTTCTCGACGTACTCGGAGGCGAACGTCTTGTAGCGGAACGGGCCGCCCGTGAGGCGCGGAAGCTGGCGGTGGTGGCCGTCGTCGAAGATCGCGAAGTACTGCCCGTCGCCGGCCAGGTTGTCGGCGAGGCCGGTGCCCGCGAGCGTGTCGGTGATCGGGTAGGTCGCGAAGCTCGACTCGCGCTGCTCGCCGTCGTTGATGTAGGTCTCGCCCGTCTGCTCGAGCCGTTTGATCGAGTCCTCGGCGGCCTTGTCCTGCTCGGCCTGGAGATCTTCGAAGGTGATCTGCCCTTGGTCGTAGGCCTCGAAGGCCTCCTGCAGCTTCATCGGACGCGGCAGGGACCCGACGGTCTCGGTGGGGATCGGCATGCGTACTCCTCTCGGTAGCGCTGCCCCGGAGCACGCCCGAGTCCCGCACGGTTCGCGAACTCGATTGACCCCGTCCCCCGGGTGGCAGCCGGGGGATGGTATGGAAATCCAACACGAGGGGGTGAGAACAGGGCTATGAACGTTTCACCACCTCATGGGCCGGCAAGCTGCTCAGACATCGAGCGATGTGCCCGGGGTGCTGGCTGGCAAGCAGCATGGCGTGGTAACGCGGCGGCAACTGCTCGCGCTCGGATTCAGTGACAACGCGATCAACCACCGCATCGCGACGAGTCGGCTGCACCCGGTTCGGCGGGGCGTGTACGCGGTGGGGCGGCCCGAGCTCTCCGGTGACGGCCACCTGCTGGCAGCCGTTCTCAGCTGCGGTCCCGACGCGGTCGCCAGCCACGAGAGCGCTGCGGCTCTTTACTCGATTCGCCGCTACCCGCGTGGTCCGGTCGAGATCTCGGTACCCGCCTCCCGGTGCCCGCGCCGCCCCGGCATCAGGGTGCACCGGCGGGCGAACCTTGGCCCCGAGCAAGTCACCCGCTGGCGCGGCATCCCCGTGACCAGTCCGGTGGTCACTTTGGTCGACCTCGCCGTTCGCCTGCGCGGCGAACCGCTCGAGGCGGCGGTGAACGAGGCCGACAAGCTCGGCCTCTGCGACCCGGAGACGTTGCGGGCCGCTCTCGAGGCGATGGAGGGACAGCCCGGCACCCCTGCCCTGGGAAGGATGCTCGACTGCCGCACCTTTGCCCTCACCGACTCGCCGCTCGAGCGGCACTTCCTATCGGTCATCCGTTCCGGCGGCCTTCCGATGCCGCAGACGCAATGCCGTCTCAACGGCTTCAAGGTCGACTTCTTCTGGCCGGATCTCGGGCTGGTGGTCGAAACCGACGGGCTGCGCTACCACCGCACCCCGTCCCAGCAGGCTCACGATCGTCTGCGCGATCAGACCCACACCACCGCCGGCCTGACGGCCCTCCGCTTCACCCACGCGCAGGTGACGGCGGAGCCCCACCATGTGAAGGCCACCCTCACCGCTGTCATGCGGCGTCTGGAGGCCCGGCACCGGCGCGGGTGAACGGTTGACCGCGCCATAGGGCGGCAAAGCGTTCACTTCGGGCGACTGTGCGACCCGCCGCGCCGACGGCTGAACACTTGACCGCGCCATAGGGCGGCAAAGCCTTCAGCCGGTGTCCCGAGCGACACTCAGCCCGGCGAGAGCACGTGCCCGGCGGCGGGGTCGATGCGGCCGTCGAGCAGGTCGAGGTAGGTGCGCTGCACGGCTTCCGGGCCGCGCTCGTGCGTCACCTCGAGCCACCCGTCCGTCCACTCGACGTACGGCACCCAGGCCTCGACGAGGCGGCGCTCGAGACCCTCGCGCCCCCAGTCGCCGCTCCGCTTGGTCACGCGGTCGGGCGCGAAGAAGAAGGTGGGCGGCGGCCCAGGCAGGGGCTCGGACGCCCCGCCGAGACGGTCGTGGTGGGTGGCGCCCACCACCGCGCTGTGGGTGAGCCCGTCGCCGTAGTGCTCGTGAACCGCGCGGCGTGTGTCCGGGTCGCCCGCCATGTCGAGGTACACCGCGCTCCCACGCGCCAGCGACGCGATGTCGTCGTAGGTCGCCACGCGGTCGTACACGCCGAGCCCCTCCACGAACGCGGTGCTTCGCGAGGAGGTGAGGCCGATCACCTCGAGGCCCGGGCGTCGGCAGAGCAGAAAGGCCGTGCCGTGCGCGGTCTTGCTGGACGCGCTCGAGATCACCACGCCGGCCCCGAAGAGCTCGCTGTCGGCCAGGAAGTCGTCGAGCAGGAAGGAGGTGAAGAACAGTGGGCGCAGCAGCATCTGCTGGTCCTCGCGCTCGGCTCGGTAGGACGGGTCGGCGTCCACCCGCGCATAGGCGTTGTAGGTCGCCGGAAGCGCGGCGCGGTGAGGCGACGCGTCGGCGAAGCCGTGCGGGCCCACCCGGTCGGGCACCACGACGAGGTGCGTGGACGGCGGCAGGTAGCCGAACACCCGCGTGCCCTCCGCAAGTCCATCGTGAGTGGAGGCGGCCACGTCGGCGAAGCCCCACACCGGCACGCGGCCCCAGCCGTCATCGGCGGGGAAGAAGTCCCAGTAGCTCATGGCCTCGCCGAACACGGCGTAGGTGATGTTGTTCGAGGTCAGCCCGAAGGCGCTCACCTCCAGCAGCGCCTGGCCGGGTTCGAGCTCGGGCGCGGGTGCGTCGACCACGCGGCAGTCGTGCAGGTCGTCTCGCCTGACCAGGAAGTCCATGTAGACCGCGACCGTATCGAGAAAGCCGCCGGCCGTGCCCAGCTCCAGTGCTGCTACGGCGCGAAGCGCTTAGTTTCAGGCCGGCCCGCGGTCCCAGGGCGTACGTTGTAGCGATACCCGCCGGAGCGGCGGCGCGGTAAGGAGAGATCATGGGAGAGCAGGTCAAATCAGACATATCGATGTCACTCGACGGCTTCATCACGGGGCCGAACGCCGGCGACGGCGTGCGGCTGTTCGATCACCCTCCGACGAATCCGCTCGAGCTGGAGGCCACGAGGGTGATCGAGTCCCCGGCCGTGACCCACCTGAAGTTCCGCGTGCCCAAGTGAGCTCGGCGATCAAGCTGACCGGCTTCGTCAAGCGGTTCGGATCGCTGACGGCCGTCGACGGACTCGACCTGGACGTCCCCTTCGGCCAGTGCGTCGGCCTGCTCGGCCCCAACGGCGCCGGCAAGTCGACCACGATGAAGGCGCTCACCGCGCAGGTGATCGCCGACGAGGGCGAGCTCGAGGTGCTCGGCTACCGCCTGCCCGACGACTCCAAGCAGGCACGCGCGGAGATGGGGGTGGTGCCGCAGCTCGACAACCTCGACGTCTCGCTCACCGTCGAGCAGAACCTGCTCGTGTTCGCGCACCTCTACCGCGTGCCGGCCGGGGAGCGCAGGGCGGCGATCGACCGCGCGCTGGGTATCGCCAACCTCGCCGATCGGCGCAAGGACAAGGTCGACAAGCTCAGCGGCGGCATGCGCCGCCGGCTGCTGATCGTGCGGGCCCTGCTGCACGAGCCGCGCCTCGTGCTGCTCGACGAGCCCACCGTGGGCCTCGACCCGCAGGTGCGTCAGGAGCTCTGGGCGCTGATCGACCGGCTGCGCTCGGAGGGCGTCTCCATCCTGATGAGCACCCACTACATCGAGGAGGCGGAGCGCCTCTGCGACACGGTCACGATCATGTCCCACGGCAAGGCGGTGGCCGTGGGCTCCCCCCGTGCCCTGATCCACGAGCACGCCGGGCCCGAGGCGATCGAGGTCTACGGCTCGCCCACTCGCCTGGCCGAGCTCGAGGGTGACGCGCGCGCGCGCGGCTGGAGCACCCGCCGCACCGGGACCTCGGTGTCAGTGCTACACGCGAACGGCGATGTCGACCTGGACGGCGAGCGCCGAATCACCAACCTGGAAGATGTCTTTGTGCTCCTCACCGGCGAGGAGATCAGCTGATGGCCGCACGCGCCCAACCGCGTCTCGGCCGCCTCGAGCGCGCCGCCCTGCAGGGCGTGATGGTCCGCGAGCTCGTCAACTTCTCCTCGTTCTGGCGCTCGTCGACGTTCTCGTCCACGATCGACCCCACGATCTACCTGCTGGCCTTCGGCTTCGGGTTCGGCTCGCTCGTGAGCCAGGTCGCGGGCTACGACTACATCGACTTCGTCGGCACCGGCATCGTGGCAACGACCGTGCTGTTCTCCGGCGCGTTCCCCGCGATGTACGGGACGTTCATCAAGTACGAGTTCCAGCACACCTACGACGCGATCCTGGCCGCGCCGGTGGACACCGAGGAGCTGGTCACGGCCGAGGCACTGTGGATCGGGACGCGCACCGGCGTCTACGGGTGCGTGCCGATGATCGTGGCGATGGTGTTCGGCCTCGATCCGAGCTTCGGCATGCTGCTGGTGCCGCTGATCGCTGCTCTGGCCGGGTTCGGGTGGGCCTGCTTCGGCATCTTCATCGCCGCGAGATCCAAGTCGATCGAGAGCTTCTCCTACTGGCAGAGCGGGCTGCTCACGCCGATGTTCCTCGTGGCCGGCACGTTCTTCCCGCTCGACGACCTACCTCGGTGGGCGCAGGTGCTCGGCAACTTCAACCCGCTGTTCCATTGCGTCGAGATCGTTCGCCACGCCGTGTTCGGCTTCGAGGGTTGGGAGGACCTGGGGCACCTGGCGTTCCTGATCGCCTTCGCACTCGTGTCGTGGCGGCTCGCGATCCGCTTCATGGAGCGCAAGCTGATCGTCTAGATGGGTAGGGAACGCCGCCGAGGTCACAGCCATTCGCCCCGGCGCTGACCGGGCCGGATCACCCAGGCGATCCAGAGAAGCACCGGTGTGTAGGCGAGGATCAGCCCGCCGCTGGTCGCGGCCACGATCGCGCGGACCGGCACCCCGAGAACACCTGCGCCCCCGATCAGAGAAACAGCCACACCGATGGCGATGTACAGGGGGATGCGCGACTCATTCTTACGCCGGAGGCGCTCCCGCTCGTCGGGATCGCGCACGATCAGCCGCCCCTCGGTCCACAGGTAGAGCTGGTGCAGGATGCCCGCCGCGGTCGCGACCACCCACAGGATTACCAGCGCGCCGCGACTGCTCTCATCTTCACGTGCGGCATCGAGGCTCACCAAGACCGTCCCGGCGAGGAGGGCCGGGACCACGGCGGTTATGACCAGGCGCTCGTGCTCCTGGGCGAACCTGTTGAGACGCTCTTGCACCGTCTAAGGCCGGTTGCGCCCGTACAGGTCGTGCGATTCGACCCACTCCTCGGCCACGATCGCCGAGCCGAGCGAGATCTCGCCGCACAGCACCGTGGCCGCGACGATCTCGGCGAACTTGCGCACCTTGCCGTCTCCGTAGCAATCGAGGATCTCGAGGCACTCGCGCTGGGTGGCAAGCCCGGTGCCGCCCCCATAGGTGGCGACGATCAGCGACGGGATGGTCACCGAGTAGTAGTAGTCGCCGTTCGGGCGCAGCTCGGCGTACACGAACGCCGCCGAGGACTCCGCCACGTTGGCGGCGTCTTGCCCGGTGGCGATGAACATCGCGGTGATTCCGTTGGCCGAGTGGGCGCCGTTGTTGTTCACGCCCGACATGAACCCGCCCAGGTTGGACACCTGCCGCGCCCGGAACATCATGTCGGTGCTGGAGCGCATCACGCGCTGCACCAGCTCGTTGGGGATCACGGCCTCGGCCACCACGCGCTTGCCGCGGGTGTGCAGCATGTTCACCTGCGAGCTCTTCTTGTCGGTCGCGAAGTTCGACTCGAGGAAGAAGTGCTCAATCGGCTCGTGGTTGGCGACGATCCACTTGCACGCCGCCTGCGTGGCCTTGCCGGTGAGGTTCTGCCCGGCGGCGTCACCGGTCGTGTAGTTGAAGCGGGTGAAGAGAAGCCGGCTGGCCGAGTACTGCTCGATCTCCACCAGGCGGCCGGAGCGGGTGGTGCTCTCGGCCACCTCCCTGATCTCGTCGAAGTGCTCGACGAGCCAGCCGCTGAAGTCCCGCGCCTCGCGCGCGCTTGCAAAGAGGAAGGCGGGCGCCCGCTGCATCTTGTCGCCGATCACGGTCGTCGTTACTCCGCCCGCCTCGTGCAGGAGGCGCATGCCGCGGTTGTAGCTCGCCACCAGCGTGCCCTCGGCCGTGGCCAGCGGCACGTAGAACTCACCCTGGGCGTGCTCGCCGTTCACCAGCAGTGGCCCGGCGAGGCCGATCGGCACCTGCGCAACGCCGATGAACTGCTCGACGTTGCCCGTGAGGATCACGGGGTCGAACGAGTAGCTGCCCACGTGCTCGGAGGAGGCGCCGGTGCGTTCGCGGACGAAGTCGAGGCGGCCGGCAGCCGCCTCGCGCGTGTAGTCGTTCTCGCGGTCGCGCGGAACCGGGACGCGGTTGCCCGGGCTGGATTCCGACATGTGCTCTCCCTCTGGCGTGGACGGTGGGGGGGAGTTTCCCGTACTGCGCCCCTCGACACTTCGATCGCCGTGGGCGGCGAGCCTCTCCTAGCGAGCGTCCTCGAGCACCGGCGGCGCCTGAGGCGGGTGCGGCTCAGGCGCCGCCTCCGGCTCGCGTGAGCGCACGGCGCGGTCCTTGCCCGTGGCCTTCGCGCTTCGAAGTGCGAAGTCCGCGCTCGTGAACAACGCGTCGAAGCTGCGGCCGTTGTCGGGCGAGACGGCCCAGCCGACGCTTGCGCTCAGGCGCAGGCCCGGCATGTCCAGACGCTCGCCCACCGACCGCACCTCGCTGAGCAGCCGGTCGGCCAGGGCGCGCATCGCGCGCTCGTCGGGGCTCGTGAGCACGATGGCGAACTCGTCTCCGCCCAGCCGCGCCAGAAGGTCCGCGTCGCGCGTGCATCGCTCCAGTCCGGCCGCGGTCTCGCACAGGACGCGGTCGCCGCCCGGGTGCCCGTAGAGCGTGTTGGCATCCTTGAAGCCGTCGAGGTCCAGCAGCACCAGCGCCACACGCTCCCGCCCGGCGGTGGCGTCGAGCTTCTCGTCGAGCAGGTCGGCCAGCGCGCGGCGGTTGGGAATGCCGGTGAGGGAATCGTGACGCGCGAGGGCGTGCGCCGTCTCGTGCAGCTCCACGAGGAGCTGCTTGCCCCCCGCCATCAGTGCGGCCAGCACGGCGAAGGTGGGGAAGAGGATCAACAGCTCTCCGAGCAGTCCGTCGGAGACGGCGCCTGCGTCATAGGCGAGCGGCAGCGCGAGCACGGCCGTGCAGGCCAGCACGTAAGCGGCGACCTGCGCTCGGGTGTAGAAGTACGCGGAGTAGATCACCACGAAGAAGAGGTAGAAGCGCGCCGGGGAGGTGGCCCCACCGGTGAGGGCGACCCCGGCAGCGGTGATCGGCAAGCCGGCGATGGAGGAGGCGTGCGACACCATCGGCGTCACCCGCTCCCAGGGCACGAGCAGCAGCGCCGCGGCGCCCCACAGCGCGCCGATCCCGGCGATCCCCAGCATCAGCCCGGGGTGGTTGACATCGATCCCGGGCAGGAAGATGAGGACGATCGCGGTGGCGGCGCCGATGAGGTAGAGCGCGCCGGCAAGTCTTCCGGCCAGCGGTCGTTCCTCCGATATGTCGAGAGCCCGGCGCGTCTGCACTGCTTCGGTCCTTTTCACCTCTATCGGCCGCGGGGCGAGCGCTGCTGAATCTCGGGCCGCCTCAGCTTGCGCCGAGCTCCTCCCTCAGCTCGTCGAGCGCCTCGCGCAGTCCGGCCACCTCACCTTCCAGGCGCTCGATTCGAGCGCCGAGATCCTCCTCGTCGGCGACCCGAGAGGGAGGGCTGGGGCCGGGCTCGTCGGTCGCGGTCGCGGTCGCGGTTGCGGTTGCGGTCTCAGTGACGCTCGGGCTCGCGGTCGCCGGCGGGCCGAGCCCGTGTTCGTACCGCTCCTCCTTCTGCCCGGGCCGGCGCGCCAGGCGCACAACCAGCCCGCGGGCAATCAGCCGCTCTAGCGTGTCGTCCACCGCGGCCAGGTCCGCGAACGCGTGCAGGCGGTCGGAGCGACCCTTCAGCTCGCCGGGGGTCTGGGCGCCGCGCAGCATCAGGGTGGCGAGGATCACGAGCTCGTCGTCGGGCAGTCCGAGCGCCTGGTCGAGCGCGTGCCGGTACTTGGCCGTGCGGCTACCGGCTCCGCTCGTGAACCGCGCCCAACCGCGGCGGCCGAGGCGCTGGGCCGCCTCGCGCACGACCGCCTCCTCGAAGGAGACCACCGGATCGCGGTTGGTGGCCTGGTTGCACGCGAGCCGCAGCGCGTTGACGGTCAGCGGATAGGCGTCGGGAGTCGTGCGCTGCTTCTCGATGAGGCAGCCCAGCACGCGGATCTCCTCGGGGGTGAGCTCCGGCACCGGCAGCCACCTACAGGCGGTGACAGAGCGTCTGGTAGATGGAAGTGAAGCCGTTCTCGAAGCCGTTGCGGGCGGCGCGGAGGTAGAGGCGCCACACGCGAGTTCGCTCCGCTCCCCCGAGCTCGACCGCCTCGTCCGAGCGCTCGTCGAGACGCCGGGTCCAGTGGCGCAGCGTCTCGGCATAGTCGCCGGCAAAGCCCTCGACGTGCTCGGTCACGAAGCCCGCCCGCTCGAGGGCGGCCTGCGAGCGGGACAGGTGCGTGGGCAGTCCGTCGGGGAACACGTAGCGCTCAGAGAAGGGTCCGGCCCTCCCGTCACCGGGGCGCAGCCGCGCGATGCCGTGGTTCAAGAGGCGCCCGCCGGAGCCGAGCAGGGCGGCCAGCCGCAGCGCGTAGACGTCGATCTGCTCCTCGCCGACGTGCTCGACCATGCCGATGCTCGCGATCGCGTCGAAGGGGCCGTCCCTCAGGTCGCGGTAGTCCATCACGCGGATCTCGACGCGGTCGCCCACTCCCGCTTCGGTGGCCCTCTCGTGCGCGAGCGCCGCCTGCGGCTCGGACATCGTGATGCCCACGACGCGGGCGCCGTGACGGGTGGCGGCGTGGATGGCGAACGATCCCCAGCCGCAGCCGACATCGAGCACGCGCTCGCCCTCGCGCAGATCGAGCTTCTGGCAGACGAGCTCGAGCTTCGCCTCCTGCGCCTCCTCGAGAGTCGTCGCACCGCGCGAGAAGATGGCGCACGAGTAGGTCATCGAGGCGTCGAGGAACAGCGCGAAGAAGTCGTTCGACACGTCGTAGTGGTGGCGCACCGCGCGGCGGTCGCGGGCCCGAGTGTGGCGGCGGCCGCGGAGGCGGAGCTCGGTGGCGGGCGTCGGCGGGGGCCGGGTGAGCCCGGTGGCACGCGCGGCCGCGAGGGCCAGCCGGGCCCGCGTGGCCGCGTCGAGCGGCGGCGGCTTCCAGCCGTCCAGCAGGCGTACGACTCCGTCGAGGTCGTCGGGCTCGAGCTGGCCCGACACGTAGGCGCGTCCGAGGCCGAGCTGCCCCGGCGCCCGCAGCATGTGGGCGATCGCCTTTGGCGAGCGGACGGCGAACGTGGGTGCCCGGCCGTCGCCGCTCGTGGCGGGCAGCTCGGTGCCGTCCCAGAAGCGGACCGCGAACGGGCGCTCCGGCAGGGCGCTCTCCATCTCCCGGCGCAGCCTTTCGGTGCGGGTGGAGGCCAAGGCGCGGGGCCGGACTCAGACGGGCCGGCCGACACTCACGCCGGCGCGCAGCCAGGTGCGAACTATCGCCCCTCCGAAGCCCAGCCCGTAGCGCAGGTTGGCCGGCTTGCGCGACTTGCCGTGCAGGCGCTCGACGATCGTGACCGGCACCTCGCGGAACGAGTAGCCGCGCCTGATCGCCTCGAGCAGGAACTCGGCGGTGTGGTACTGCTCCTGGCGGAAGATGAGCATGGGCAGGATGTCGGCGCGGATCGCCCGGTAGCCGTTCGAGCAGTCGGTCGTCTTCATTCCCGCGAGCACGGAGACGATCCTGTTGAAGACGACCGAGCCGACCTCGCGAACGAGCTCGTTCTTGAAGGCGCTGCCGAGCACGCGCGAGCCGTGGGCTATGTCGACCTCCCCCTCCAGGACCGGTCCCGCGAGCAATGGGATCTCCTCGGGCAGGTGCTGGCCGTCGGCATCGAGCGTGACCACGACCTTGGCCCCGGACTCGGCGGTCAGGCGGTAGCCGGTTCGCAGGCAGGCGCCCTGGCCGCGGTTCACGATCTGGCGCACGACCGTCGCTCCGTGGTGGCGGGCCACCTCGGTGGTGCCGTCCTGGGAGCCGTCGTCCATCACGAGCGTCGCCGTCGGCACTCCGCAGACCTCCTTCGGCACCCGGGCCAGCACCTCGCCGAGGCTCTCGGCCTCGTTGTAGGCGGGGATCACGACCGCGACCTTGTCGCGGAAACGCTCGGGATGCCCCTCCAGGCGGAACTCCTCCCAGGCGAGTCCCTCCATCACGGCCGACAGGCTGCGCTGATTGCGGCCGCTCGCGGTGAGCGATCGGACGTTCAGCACGAACAGCGCGATGATCGCGATGACCGCGAGGCCGAGAATGCGCCCACCCCCTCCTCGCTCGAACGAGAGGAAGGCGAGCAGGGCGTCCAGGGCGTCGGTCGCGGACACCACCAGCAGCGCCAGGGCGGCGGCGAGCAGGATCAGCACGTCGGCGTTGCGCAGCACTTTGCGGCGCCAAACCGCATAGCCGATCACTCCGACGCCCGCGACCAACCCCACGATGCGCAGGGCGGACAGTTCCATCAGCGGCGGGAGGATAACGGGGATGGGGGCCGGCGGGCGGGCGACCCGATCTGACCGAGTTAGCTTGGGGTCCCCGGTCGCATTCATCCAAGACGCAGCGGCGGGGCCGCGGTAGCTTCAGCGCCATGATCGACCACGTGAACATCGGAGTAGCGGACCTCGCGACCAGCCGGGCGTTCTACGAGCGCGCGCTTGCGTCGCTGGGCTACGCCGTGCTGATGGACATGCCATACGGGGTGGGCTTCGGCAGGGACGGAAAGCCAGCCTTCTGGATCTCCGACCGCCCGACGTCGGCCCCGCTCCACGTGGCGTTCGCCAGTCCGGACCGCGCCACCGTCGACACCTTCCACCGAGAGGGGCTGGCCGCGGGTGGGCGCGACAACGGGCCGCCCGGCCTCAGGCCCCAGTACCACGCGTCCTACTACGGGGCGTTCGTGCTCGACCCCGAGGGAAACAACGTCGAGGCTGTCACCCACATGCCGGAGTGACCGGCCGGCGAAAGCCGCGGAGCCTCCGAGGAGGCCCGGATGAACTACTGACGAACGGTGCTTAGGAGCTACGGCTAGCTCCGCACGAGCTTCTTGTACGTGATCCGGTGCGGCCGGTCGGCCTCGGGACCGAGCTGCTCGCGCCGCCAGGCCTCATAGGCGTCGAAGTTGCCCTCGAACCAGGTGACCTGCGAGTCGCCCTCGAAGGCCAGCACGTGGGTGGCGATGCGGTCGAGGAACCAGCGGTCGTGCGAGATCACCACGGCGCAGCCGCCGAAGTTGAGGAGCGCCTCCTCGAGCGCGCGCAGGGTGTCCACGTCGAGGTCGTTGGTGGGCTCGTCGAGCAGCAGCAGGTTGCCGCCGCGGCGTAACAGTTGGGCGAGGTGCACGCGGTTTCGCTCACCGCCGGACAGCGTGCCGACCTTCTTCTGCTGGTCCTGGCCCTTGAAGTTGAAGCCCGACACGTAGGCGCGCGAGTTCTGCTCCCGGTCGCCGACCTTGATGGTGTCGACTCCCCCCGAGATCTCCTGCCACACGTTCTTCTCGGGGTCGAGGGCATCCCTGCTCTGGTCGACGTAGGCAAGCTCGACCGTCTCGCCGACGCGCAGCGTGCCGGAGTCCGGCTGCTCCTCGCCCGTGATCATGCGGAACAGCGTCGTCTTGCCCGCGCCGTTCGGACCGATCACGCCGACGATCCCGCCGCGCGGCAGGGTGAAGGACAGGTCGTCGATCAGCAGCCGGTCGCCGAAGCCCTTCGTCAGCCCCTTGGCCTCAACCACCAGGTCCCCGAGGCGCGGTCCGGCCGGTATGTGGATCTGGACCTGGTCGAGCTTGACGTTCTTCTCCTCGGCCAAGAGCGCGTCGTAGTTCTTGAGGCGCGCCTTGGGGGCCGTTCGACGGCCCTTCACGTCCAGGCGCAGCCAGCCCAGCTCGCGCTGGATCGTGCGCTGGCGGGCCGACTCGGTGCGCTCTTCGCTCGCCAGGCGGATCTGCTTCTGCTCGAGCCACGAGGAGTAGTTGCCCTGGTAGGGGATGCCGCGCGCCCGGTCGAGCTCGAGGATCCAGCCGGTCACGTTGTCGAGGAAGTAGCGGTCGTGGGTCACGGCCACGACCGTGCCCTTGTAGTCGTGGAGGTGGCGCTCGAGCCAGGCCACGGACTCGGCGTCGAGGTGGTTGGTGGGCTCGTCGAGCAGCAGCAGGTCGGGCTGGCGGAGCAGCAGCCGGCAGAGCGCGACACGCCGCCGCTCGCCGCCGGAGAGGTTGGTAACCGCGGCGTCGCCGGGCGGCAGCCGCAGGGCGTCCATGGCGGTGTCGATCATCGTGTCGAGGTTCCAGGCGTCGGCGGCATCGATCTGCTCCTGCACGCGCGCGAACTCGTCGGCGGTGTCCTCCGAGTAGTTGGCGGCCAGCTCGTTGAAGCGGTCGAGCAGGGCGCGCAGCTCGCCGAGGCCCTCCTCGGCGTTTGCGCGCACGTCCTTGGCCTCGTCGAGGTGAGGCTCCTGCTCGAGCATGCCCACGGTGGCGCCGGGCGCGAGCGTCGCCTCGCCCTGGTACTCGTGGTCGATGCCGGCCATGATCCGCAGCAGGGTCGACTTTCCCGAGCCGTTGTAGCCGAGCACGCCGATCTTGGCGCCGGGGATCATCGACACCGAGATGTCCTTCAGCACCTCCTTGTCGGGCGGGTAGAGCCGCGAGAGGCGGTGCATGGTGAACACGTACTGGGCGGACATCGCCCGGGGAGGCTAGAGAACCGGGGCTTGACGCGCCCCTCGCTCAACCCGCCAGCGTCGCCCCGAGCTCCAGCAGCGCCGCGTCGGCGGCAAAGGCCCGCTCGACCCCGGGGCGGGCGAACACGAACACCACCTCGCGCACCGCCAGGCCGGTCGCGCGCGCGACCGCGTGCGCGTACAGTGCCGCCTGCTCGCGGTGCCTCGCGATGTGGGCATCCACCGCGGCCTCGGCCACGGTGTCGGTCTTGTAGTCGACGATCACGAGCTCCTCGCCGTCGCGGAACACGAGGTCGACGCGCCCTGAGGCGAGCGCCCCGTCCGGACCGGCGACCATGAACGCCACCTCGCGGTGGAAGGAACCCGAGGCCAGCGCGCGTCGGACGCCTGCGCTCCCCAGGCAGCGCCGGGCCATCGCCGCGACCGCTGCGAGGTGCTCCTCTACGCCGCCCTCCGCGCACACCGCTCGGGCCACCGCATCGAGGTTGCCGGCGCCGGGCAGGTCCACGAGCTCGAGCACGCGATGCACCGCGTCGCCGATCTCGAGCGCCGCCCGGCCCGGGGAGAGCACGAACGAGCCGTCGTCGGCGATGGGCGCCGCCAGGGGTCGCTCCCACGTCTTCTCCACGGCGGTGGCCGAGGCGATCGGCCGCTCGCGCGCTCCCTCCTTCAGGACGCCCGCGAGTTCGGTCGCGAAGGCGTCACGGTCGCGGGCCGCCTCCGCCAAGCGCGCGTCGTCGATCACGCCCTCGGAGGTCGGAGCGATGGCGGGCGCTCGATCGACCAGCGCCGGGTCGTAGACGAAGCAGTTCCGCTCGGTGCTGCCGGGCTCGGCCTCCGGGCTCGGCAGGTCGGGCTTCAGTGCCTCGAGCAGCGGACCGGCCTGCCTGCCGCCGACGATGATCGGCACGATCAGGTGGTCGCGCGCCCGCGTGGCAGCGACGTACAACCAGCGCCGCAGCTCGGCGCTCACGAGCGCCCTCTCCTCGGCGTGCGCTTCGTGGTATCCCGGCGTGACGAACGGGCCCGAATAGCCCGTTCCCACCCGCAGGTGGAGCCGGCTGCGAGCGGCATCGGGTATCGGCGCGTGCCGGTTCGGTGCCCCTGTGCTCAGGTTGGCTAGTCCGACAATCGGGAACTCGAGGCCCTTGGCGGCGTGGATCGTCATCACGCGTACGGCGTCGTCGGTCTCCTCGGCCACCACGGCGTCGGCCTCGGGCGATTCCTCGTCCCGCTCCTTCGCGAGCCACTGCGCGAAGGGCCGGAGCCCGCCGCCCTCGGACGCCGAGAACGCGCGCGCCTGGTCGGCCAGCTTGAGCAGGTTGGCTGCGGGCTGGTCGCCGCCCGGCAGGGCCAGCGCGACCTCCACCATGCGCGTGCGCCCGATCACCCGGCGCACGAGCTCCGGCAGGGACAGCCCGCGACGCTCGCGGTGCAGGCCGTCGAGGATCTCCATGGCCTCCCGGACGGCGGGCGGCGCCTCCTCGCTCAGGCCACGAGCGGCGGCGCGGTAGTCGAGCGTGCCGTCGGTGATCGAGAACAGGAAGATCTCCTCGTCAGAGCAACCGAAGGCGGCTGAGCGCAGGGCCGCGACGAGATTGATGCGGTCGGTCGGATCGTCGATCGACAGCAGCACCGACACGAGGTCGCGGATCTCCTGACGCGAGTTGAAGCCGCGGCTGCCCTCGTGGCGGAAGGGCACGCCGGCCGCGGTAAGCGCCTCCTCGTAGAGCTCGATGCCGGTGCGCCATGGGAAGAGCAGCGCGATGTCGCGCCACCCGGCCGTCCTGACCTCCTTGGTCTGCCGGTCGCGAACCAACCAGGCCTCTTCCACGACCGCCCGGTGGGCGATGCGCGCGAGCGCCTCGGCCTCGGCCGTCCTCAGATCGCGGGCGCGTCCTTCGGGCAGCTCGCGACGCAAGGTCACGACCGACGGGCGATCGAGCTCGAGCTGCGCCGGAGCCGGCACGAGGCGCACGTTGGCGGGCTGGACACGCGCCTTCGGCTCGAGCACCCGGTCGAACACCGCGTTCAGCCACTCGAGCACGCCGTGGAGCGAGCGGAAGTTCTGCACGATCTCGCGCTCGCCGCCGGCCATCATGCCGGCCTTCACCTCGTCGTAGATGGCGATGTCGGCGCGACGGAAGCGGTAGATCGACTGCTTCGGGTCGCCGACCACCACGAGCTTGCCGGGGCTCGGGCGCAGGTTGGTCCAGTCGAAGCCCCCGCTGCCCTCGGGGCTCACGAGGTAGGCCACGATCTCGGCCTGGATCGGATCGGTGTCCTGGAACTCGTCCACCAGCAGGTGGCTGAAGCGGCGCCTGAAGTAGTCGCGGGCCTCGACGTCGTCGCGGAGCAGGTCGCGAGCCCAGATCAGGAGGTCGTCGAAGTTCGCGCGGCCGCCGCGCAGGCGCTCCGCCGCGTAGCCGGCCACGAAATCCTCGGTGAGCGGTAGGACGCCGGCGAGCGCCTCGGTGCGCAGGTCGAGCCTCAGCGCGTCGAGCCGCTCCTTCACTTCCCCGACGAGATCCTTGAAGGCCTTGCACCCGTCCGGGACCCAGTTGCCGGCGTTGCCGGAGCCCGGCGTCAGCCAGGGCGCGCGGAAGAGCACCGTGCGCTCGAGCTCGGCTAGGTCGTTGCCCGCTTCTCGCAACGCGTCGGCGAAGGCCGTCACGAGGGCAATCTGCGGGTAACCCTTGTCGTCGTCGGGCTCGTTGCACCCGCCGCCCAGCCGCTCGAGCTGGCGGGCGGTCGGCTCCAGCCACGCGACGAAGCCGCCCACGTCGGGCTGCGCCGCGGGAGGGGTGTTGAGCGGCAGCAGGTAGCGGTGCCTGTGGAGAGCTTCCGCGGCCTCGCGCAGCTCCTTTAGGTCCAGACCGCGTCGGAAAGCCAGCTCGAGGCCCGGCGGATCGCCCTCCAGGAGCTGCGCGACCCACTCGCGGTAGGCGCGGTCGAAGTCGACCTCCGCGGCCACGCCGTCCAGCACCTCGAACTGGGGGTCGAGCCCGGCCTCGACCGGACGCTCGCGCAGCAGGCTCGCGGCGAAGGCGTGGATCGTCTCCACGTGCGCGCGCTGCAGCTCCCCGAGCGCCCGTCCCAAGCGATCGCGCTCCTCCGGGTCGAGGGTCTCCGTGCGGCGCTCCTCGAGCCGCTGCCGCACCCGGGCAGCCAGCTCGCCGGCAGCCTTCTCGGTAAAGGTGATCACCGCGATGCCGTCCACCACGGCGCGCCCGCGCGCGAGCAGCTCGACGATGCGCTCGACGAGCACGGTGGTCTTGCCCGTGCCGGCGCCCGCCTCCACGCACAGGTTCGCCTCGAGGCTCGAGCGGACGTCGTCGCGGACGGCCTGGTCGACCGGCCCGGTTGCGACGCTCACGCGAACTCCTCGAGCTCCGCGAAGGCCACGGCCGCCGGGTCCCCGGCCTTGCGCTCGGCGATCCGCTCACGCTGAGCGGGGCACAGTCCGTGGTAGTCGCACCATCTGCACTTCTTGCGCAGGTCGGGGGCGGCCTGGAAGCGCCCGCCGAGGATGCCGTCGGCCATCCGCCCGAGCAGCGCGCCGAAGTCGGCCTCCCGCTCCTCCAGAGCCTCACCGCTGAAGCGCGCTCGCTCGAAGCCGCCGCGCCGGGTGGCGTAGTGGTAGTGCGCCTCGCCGGCCTCGGGCGGCATGCCCAGGATCCGGGCGGTGGCGAGGAGGTACAGGGGGAGCTGCAGGGCGCGGCCACCGGACAGCCGGTTCTCGCCGTGCTCGTCGCGTCGCTTGCCCGTCTTGTAGTCGGTCACGCGGAAGGCCGGCTCGCCCTCGTTCCAGTTCACGCGGTCGATGCGGCCCTTGAAGAGCAGGTCGCGACCGCCGGCGTCGACGGCGAGCGGTTCGTCGGTGGAGAGGGGGCTGGCGTCCTCACCGGGCACGAATGCCGGCCCGAACCTGACCTCGAAGGCGCCGCGGTCGAACCCGCGCAGTCCCTCGTCGCGGAGCTCGTGCTCGTACCAGAGGCGCAGGTCGTCGGTGATCTGGCGCCTGTCGAGCTGCCACAGCAGGCGGTGCCCCGTGAGGCCGCGGCGCTCGAGGTCGTCGAACTCCTCGCGCGCGATGGAGCTCAGCAGCTCGAGGTGCTGTTCGCGACGCTCGGGCCGCGGCGGATCTTCGTCCCCGCAGCGGGTCAGGAAGAGCTCGAGCACTCGGTGCACCAGCGTCCCCTTCTCCATAGGGTCGATCCGCTCGAGCTGCTCAGGGTCCTCGACGGGCCTGAGGCGCAGCACGCGATCGAGGAAGAAGCGGTAGGGACAGGTGGCGTAGGTCTCGAGTGAGCTGGGGGAGAGGGGGCCGGCCAGGCCGGCGCGGTCGGCGAGCCCCGCGTGGGCGGCCTCCCCGAGCACGCCGTCGTAGGGCGTGAGGTGGTCGTCCTCATAGCGCGCGCGATGGGCTGCGAGCGCGCGGGCCACCGTGGGTGCCCGCGCCGCGAGGGCAACGGTGCCAAGGAGGCGGTCGACCTCGAGCAGGGTCCGGTCGTACTCCTCGGCCGTGAGCGCCTCGCCCGGCGTGGCCGCTCCGAGGCGCCCGGCGGGAAGGCGCGTGAGGGTGTCTTCGTCGAGCGCGTCGAGGCCCTCGGCGCTCACCGTCTCACCGCGCAGGGCGGTGGCCGCCTGGCGCAGGAACGGGGAGGGAAGCTGCGGGCGCGGGTCTCCGTCCTGGGTGCGCGCGTACGAGAGCAGCAGGCGCTCGCCGGCCGAGTGCACGGCGAGGGCGAACTGCAGCGGCTCGGGGTCGGGGCCAAGCGCTCTCAGGGGCAGCTCGGGGCCGCCGCGCGCGGCCAGCGCCCGCCGCTCCTCGTCGAGCAGCAGCGCGTCCTGGCGCGGCGGCGGAGGGAAGGCACGCTCGGCCAGCCCGAGCACGGCCACGGCGCGGAAGCCGAGCCCCCGGGCGGAGTTCACGTCGAGCACGTTCACGCCGCGGCGCGCGAAGGCCCCCGGCCGCGCGTTCAGGACGTCAGTGCTGCGCAGCGATCTCAGCATCTCCATCAGCACGTCGCGAAAGCGGTCGAAGGTGACGTCGGTGGCCACCGAGTCGAGGGTCTTGAGCGGCTCGAGGGCGGCGAGCAGCGGCTCGGCATCGTCGAGGTAAGTGTCGAACAGCTCCGTTACGAAGGCCAGGTGGGCCGACCACGGCGCGCGGTCGGGGCGTTGTTCCAGGCGGTGGTCAAGCTCTGAGACGACGGCGCTCAGGCGGTCGATCAGGTCGAGTCGTGCGGCCAGCCGCTCGGGCTCATCGTTGTCGGAGGCGCGGGCCGCCTCGATCTCGCGGTGGCGCTTCAGGCGGTCGAGCCACTGCTCGCGGCCCTCGACGATGCCCGCGCGCCGTGACAGGGCGTCCCAGGAGGCGGCGGGCACGCCACCGTGGCGCTCCCACGTGGCGTCCGGCAGCCGCGCGTCGGTGAGGAAGCGCATCACCGCGGCGCGCTCGAGCGACGAGTCCACGAGCTCGAGCAGCGCCACCGCCCGCCGGCCGAGCGGGCGCTCGATCAGTGGGGTGCCGCCGTGGAGGTACACCGGTATCCCGGCCTCGCGGAACACGGCCTCGGCCAGCCCGCGGTAGGGATCGTCCTGCCGGTACACGAGCGCCATGTCGTGAAAGGGAATGCCCTCGCGCGCCCACTCGAGGCAGGCGCGGGCCGCGGCGCGGACCTCGCGGGACGGGTCCGGGGCGGACAGGAGCTGGACGCTCGGCTCGTGCGGGGCGGGGCCGCTGGGGGCGAAGAGGTGGTGGCGAAGGTGGGGGAGGGCGCCCGCTCTTGGTTCGTTATGCGATTCCAGACGCTCTTCACGCGCTTTCCGGTCGTTCATCAGCCAGCTGCGGAAGACTGCGTGCGCGGTGTCGGCGGCCGGGCTCACGCTCGGGAGGTGCACCACAAGCTCGACGCGTTCGGCCAGGGCTTCGAGGAGCTGTCTGAGGGCGGCGCCCGGGTCCCAGAGGCCGTACACCAGTAGCCGTGCGCCCTCGAACAGCGCCGGGTCGGCCTCGAGCAATGCGTCGTCGGCTGCGTAGAAGCCGTTACGCCGGCGCTCGTAGCTCTCGTAGAGAGAGGCGAGCTCACGCTGCTTCGCGCTCGCGGCCGCCCGGCGCAGGTCGTCCGGTGAGGCGCCCGCCTGGCGCAGCTCCCTGAACAGGCGGTGGAGGGCGACGGCGAACCCCGGGGTGGGGCCGACCGGCCTGAAGTAGCCGGCGCTGGCCTCGGCCACCTCGCGGGCGAGTACGCGGTCGGCGAGGGGCGAGAGGGGCTTGAGGCCCCGGTCCTGCAGCCGCCGCTCGCCCAGCGCGAGAGCCAGCTCCGCGGGGGTGACGAGCCGCAGGTTGAGATGGCCGCCGGTGAGCTCCGCCAGGCGCCGCCGCAGGTACGGCCGCAGCAGCGTGCCGCCGACGAGCACGGTGAGCGGGGCGAGGGGGTCCTCGGCGCGGTGGGCTTCGAGCGCGCCCGCCAGCGCGCCTTCGAGCGCGGCCGGCGGACCGGTGATCAGGAGGGGGGAGGGCACGGTCGACTAACTGTGCGGCATCGCGCGGACGGCCATGCCGTTGGGTCGGGTGGCGGGAGGCAGGTCTGACAGGCGGGCCGTCGGCGTTGATTGCGCCACTACGCAACGGCCGCGAGCAGACGCCTTTCTCCATGCAGAAACGCGATCCACAGCGCCTCGAACGCACCCTCTCGCCCGAGTAGAGCTGGCTTCGGGTTGTCGCAGAAGATGACCGGGACGCTCAGCCAGCCACCGGACAAACCCATGAGCACCTTGATCAGACGGCCGTTCACCTTGCCGCCGCCGACCCCATCCATCTCACTCGTGACTCCCTCCCACTCGTGGAGACCCAGCGGCCGGATCCAGCGCCGATCCAGGAGTGTGTATTCAGCGCCCGAGTCGACCAGCACAGTCGTCTGTATCGATTGTCCGCGAAGCACACCTTGGCTCGTAACGGCCGCTACTTCAACCTCGATCATTGGCGCCCCGGGGCCGCCGAAGATGCCGTAGTCGGCGCCGTGGGTGAAGCGCATACCCCGCGGGTCGGGGAGGGGTTCGAGCGTCACACCCCGAAGCGGACGCGAGGCGGCTGCACGAAGACGATCAACGGACTGCGTCCCGGCCCGGCGCGATCCATGAGGGTCGCCGGCGAGTCCGCGACATCGACGACCTCATACTCCGCGCTCAACGTGACCCACTGACCTTCGAGCTCGTGTGCTGCGGGAGTGGCGAGCCACTCGTTGATCCCGCTCACGGCGCGGCCGTTGGCCGATGCACGCATCGGCGGCGTGGTTCCGCCCACGCTCGCGTGGCGCGCTTCGGTGGTGCCTTTGTCGAGCAGTGAGCCGTGTATCTCGGCGTACGCCACAGACGACGCTTCAGCTTCGCTGCGCATCTACTTGTCCTGAAGCGATTCCGGAAGGGGCACTGGTCCGTGCTGCGCTTCAAACTGATTCACGAACCGAGAGAGCATCGTGGAGAACGCCTTGGCGTGGTGGGGGGACATGACGACTCGTTCGACGAACCGGCGGTCAATCGAAAGTCCTCCCTGCTCGGTACGAACCGGCACAGTCTGCGAGAACTCGATGGCGAACTCGAACTCAGTGGTCAGGATCTCGACGCTGTTGCAGTAACGCCCAGGCGACCGCAGCCGCGCTTCCGCCGCACCCGAGGTCGTCCACGCTTCATCTGTCATGGGGCCGTCTGTTCGCTCGCCGCATCCACCGATCGTAGAGGTCCGCTCGCCGGGAAACTCGTCCCCCCTTCGGTCGGGATGAACGCCGCCTACGCTCCCACGGTGCGCTGGGTGGTCGACGGGATGAACGTGATCGGCACGCGCCCGGACGGCTGGTGGAGGGATCGCCACGGGGCGATGATCCGGCTGGTCGATCTGCTGGAGCGCTGGAGCGACGACGACGACGACGCCGTATGTGTCATGTTCGAGAAGCCGCCGTCCCCGCCGATCCGGTCGTCGGTCGTCGAGGTTGCACGCGCGGCGCGCGCGAGCGAACTCCGCGGACGACGAGATCGTTCGCCGGGTCGAGGCCGATCCCGAGCCGCGCTCGCTGCGCGTCGTGACCTCCGACCGCTGGCTGGCGGACCGGGTGCGCGCCGCTGGCGCCACCGTGCGGCCGGCCGAGTCCTTCAGGAGCGAAATCGACCCCGTCTGATCGGTGGCCGAGGCCCGCTACGTTCGGGCTTGCTCGATCGAGCCCACAACCCAGCCGTGAAGCGTCTCGGGGGCGATATCGGCCCCGTTCGGCCACACAATCGTTCCAAGCTCCGGGTCAACTTGGACCCCGCCGCCAGCGTCGCCCGGGCGCAGACCCGTTCCCCGTGATCGCCCGCTGGACGGTGGCCGGCGTAGCGTTCGGCATCGTCCTTGAAGTGATCTCGGCCCTAGGATGACCCGCATGAATCGAACGCTCCTCGCCGCACTCGTGGGATTGATCCTGGTCGTTCCTGCGGGCTTGGCTGCAAACTCGGTGGGTATCGACGGCGGCTGGCCACAGACCGCGGTTGCGCTCCTCTTGGGCCTCATCGTCTCGCTCGTTGACCGCGAAGGCTTCTACGGCCGGGCGGACTCCTAGGCCGGCGATCCGGGCGCTGCTCAGCGCGCGCCGAGTCGGCAGAGCTTGGCCGGCCGGGCTTGGCCATGACGCGGTCGTGCTCGACGAGTGGCGGCTGACCTGCCCGGCTCGCGCTTAGCTTCATCCAGCACGTCCGGCTGACGCCTCGAGGCCTGGTTTAGGCTTCGGGCCATGACCGCGTTTTCCGCTCGGTTCGGGCACGGCCGCGACAGGCGGGTTTGATGGAGACGCACGTCCGTACGCCGCAGGACGTGTTTATGCAGCCCCAGCATCTGGTGGTGCCGCCGTTTCAGCGTCCCTACGTCTGGGAGAAGGAGGAGCAGTGGGCGCCGCTGTGGCAGGACGTGCGGCGGCTTGCCGAGCTCAGGCTTGGACACGCCGAGGCCGACGCGAGGCACTTCCTCGGCGCGATCGTGGTCCAAGCGCAGGAGCCAATCCTGGGTGGCCTGCAGGCGAGCAGCATCATCGACGGCCAGCAGCGCCTGACCACGTTGCAGGTCCTGATGGACGCCACGGCCGCTGCGCTCGAGGCGGCCGGCGAGGACGCCCTCGCCAGCCAGCTCGACCGGCTCACGCACAACGAGGACATCTACGTCCCGACGGGGACGCGACTGAAGCTTCGCCACAGCAACAAAGACCGCGACGCCTTCGACGAGGTCATGGACGCGGACGTGCCGGTCGACCACAGCGAACTCCGACATTCGCGTGCGCGGTTGGTCCGGGCGCACGAGTACTTCACCGACGCGGTGACCGAGTGGCTGAGCCCGGCTACCGAGGGGGCGTCCGAGCGTGCGCAGACCCTCACGGGCGTGCTCACCCGCGGATTACAGCTCGTCGCGATCAACCTCACCGTCAACGAGAACTCGCAGGAGATCTTCGAGACGCTGAATGCAAGGGGCACACCACTTACGGCGGCGGACCTCATCAGGAACTTCGTCTTCCAGCGCTTGGCAGCCGAGGGGGCGGATACGCGGTCCCACCTGGACGACTGGCCGTTCGAGACGGAGTTCTGGGAGCAAGAGATCAGCGTCGGCCGCTATTCCACGCAGAGGAGCTCGCTGTTCTTCAATCAATGGCTGATTGCGCGGGTCGGCGAGGAGATTAGCTCGCGGGCCACGTTCACGCGGTTCAAGCAGTACGTGGAACAGTCCGGGGTCGAGAACGGCACGAGGGTGGCCGACCTCCTGCCGCTGATCAGCCAGCAGGCGGGCATGTACGAGGCGTGGACGTCCGCCGCCAAGGACGAGGACCGGCAACTGAGCCGAGTGGAGCTCGCGGTCTACCGGATGAGGGCATCCGACAGCGAGCTGCTCAAGCCGTTGCTGATCTGGCTGCACGAGCCCGGCCGTAATCTTCCCGCCGATGTCATCGACCAGGTGGTAGAAATCGGCGAGAGCTGGCTGGTGCGACGCCAGCTCCTGCGTTTGACCCTGAGCGACATGGGCCGTGTCGTCGCCGATGTCATCCGGGTACATGACCACACGCCACCTGACGGCCTCGGTGAGGGGATCGACAGCTATCTCTCGCGGCTGAACGTCGCCAGCACGTACTGGCCCGGGGACGCCGAGATCCGCGAGTCTCTGCGGACGGAGCAGGTGTTCCGCCGCTTCAAGAAGGCACGTGGTCGCATGCTTCTCGAGGCCATCGAGGACGCGCATCGCCGCAGTACCAACCAGCCACAGGTGCCCCGGCGTGGGTATCCGATCGAGCACATCCTGCCGCAGACATGGCCCAATCACTGGCCGGTAGACAGTGTCGAGGCCGAGGAGATCCGAGCCGAACACGTCCACCGGCTTGGAAACCTGACCCTCCTGACGAGATCGCTGAACTCAAAGGTCTCGAACGGGCCATGGTCGGCCAAGCGCGCAGCCCTCCAGGACCACGACACCCTGCTGCTCAACAGCCGGCTTCTCTCCACGGTGGACAACACCTGGGACGAGGCAGGAATCGACGAACGAACCGACGCGATGATCGACGTGCTCCTGGCGACGTGGCCAGTCCCGGCGGGCCATGAAGGCACCGTCGTTGACCCGCATGAGAAATCGAAAGGCTGGATCCAGGTCAAGCACCTCCTCGAGGCCGGGCTCCTGACGCCGGGAACGGTACTCACCCCTCGTGGAGGAACTTGGGCCGAGCGCATGGCGGTCGTGCGGGACGACGGGCTTCTCGAAGTCGACGGCAAGACCTTCGATTCCCCATCGGGAGCAGGCCGCTACGTCAAAGGCGGTATAACGAACGGTTGGTCATTCTGGCGCCTGCCCGACGGCCGCCGGCTCCTCGACGTCCGCGCGATCTATTCCGGGAAGGATCCCGCCGAGGCGTCCCCGAGCTTCGAGTGGTCCGCGCTCCACACAATCCTCGAAGCGCTCCGGTGGGGCACTGGACGACCTACGGCAGCTTGGCCGACGCAGTCGGGACCGCCGCTCAGCCCCTTGGTGCTCATGTGGCCACCTGCGAGAAGTGTTCGAATGCCCACCGCATCCTGGGAAACGGCGGCTCGGTGGCCCCGTACCTCACTCGGACCGAGTCAGACGACCAACGCGACCAAATGGCCATGCTTCTGGCCGAGGGCGCTCTCGTCAACGGCACGCCCGACAAAGCGCGCGAACTCAGCAGCGACAACCTCCAGACGCTGATCGACCAGTAGCGAGCAGCCCACCGCTTCCCCTCTTCAACCGCGGTGGGGGTTCCCCCGTTGCGCGAGAACCGGACGCTTTCACTTCGCCACGACCGCAGCATCACTCGGCCGCCTCCGCCTGCATCCCCGGGCCCACATGCGCGTACTGCTTCAAGGTGAACGCTGGCGACTCTTGCCCCGGTCGTTCACTGAAGACCTTCACCGGCCCTGGAAACCAGGGCCCCAGTTACATCATGCCTGCATATATTGTTATCGTGCTGTACTAATGGTCCGCACCCAGATCCAGCTCACCGAGGCCCAGGCCGAGCGATTGCGGCAGCTGGCCGCGGAGCGCCGCGTCTCCATGGCGGCCCTGATCCGCGAGGCGGTGGACCGGTCGCTGGTCGAAGACGATCGAACGGCCCGGATCGAGCGAGCGCTCACGGTGGTCGGCAAGTTCTCCTCGTCCGGCCCCACCGACGTCGCGGAGAACCACGACCGCTACTTGGCCGAAGCCTTCTCGGCTTGAGTGCCTTCGCGGACACCTCGGCCCTCTACGCACTACTCGACCCCCGCGACCAGGCTCACGAGCGCGTGGCCGAGCGCTTTCCGAGCCTGGCCGCCGACGGCCTGCTCACCCATAACTACGTGGTGGTGGAGTGCGGTGCACTGGTGCAGGCACGCCTCGGCTGGGAGGCCGCCCGCGAGTTCCATGAGTCCCTCGTGGCGGCTCTCGACGTGGTCTGGGTGAGCGCCGAGGTTCACCGCGCAGCGGTTGGAGCGCTGCTCGCCGGCGTCGGCCGTGGAGTTTCGCTTGTCGACTGGACGAGCTTCGAGGTCATGCGGCGGAGGGGGCTGCGCAGGGCGTTCGCCCTCGACCGGGACTTCGTGATTCAGGGATTCGAGACCGTCCCCTGACGAGCGGGGCGCCTGCGCCCGGAGCGTTTCGCGAGCCGCCCCGGCGGCGCGAGTTCCCCTACGCCGCCTCTACCGAGAACCGCTCGAACCGCTCCCCGAGCCGTACGGGATCCGGGCGATCAAGGACCGCCCGCGGCAGCACTATCGACGCTCCATGAAAGCCCTGCAAGCCTTCGCGCAACATGGGCCCGTCGTGCTCGTCGCGCAGGCGGCGGGTGATGTGCACGAGTCCCTCGGGATCGAATGCCCATGAGGTTGCGGTCGTAGGCCAGGTGGTGGATCGCGCAGAGCGCGAGGCCGTTCACCACCGCGGCGATCCCCTCCTCGTGCGCGTCGTCGACGATGTGTGCGGCCTGCACGAGCGCGCTCTCGCGCAGGGCGCAGACCGTGCATCGGCTGCGGTAGGCCCGCAGGACGTCGCGCCGGAAGCGTTGCTGATGTAGCCGGACGCGCACCTCCTGCATCGCGTAGCTGCGCACGTCCGGCGTGGACACGGGGCCATCGCCCTGGAGGTCTGCGACGGGGAGTCCCACTTCGAGCAGCACCGCCCGGGCGGCCGGGTCGTCGGCGGTGACGAACACCGGCTGGACGACCATGTACTGGCCTGGCGCCACGCCGTGGAAGTACACGAGCGGGACCCGTGCGGCGTGCGCTGCGCGCAGGCCCCGGTTGTCTGGCTGGTCGATCGGCCCGTCCCGATAGTGGTAGAGGATTGCTCGACCCTCGAGGTCGAACTGGTCGTCGTAGGCCGCCTGCTTGCCCGCGACTCTCGCCGCCGTCACGAGCGTTAGGGCTGCTTGGCCGCTCATCTCCTTGGGACGATGGATTCCCTTGTAGAAGGACCCGTAGCTGATGCGCCTTCCGTCGAAACGGAAAGCCGGCTCTGAGGACCGCGAGCGGCACGAGGTCCTCGTAGCGCTGCGCGAGGGCGCGGGCGTGCCGGTTGGCGGCTACGCGCAGTTCGTGGTCGGGGTCGGCTGGGGCCACCGTGGTGCAGCATCCCATGCGCGATCGGACGCGCCGGCTCTAGCGGAGAATCCGCGTGTGCCTCGTCTCGCCACGTTCTACGGGATCGTCATCTGGATGTACCGCCCCGACCATCCGCCGGCGCACTTTCATGCTCAGTACGGCGAGCACGTCGCTCAAATCGAACTCGGAACGTTGCGTGTTCTGAACGGGTCACTGCCGCCGCGGGCGCTGCGGCTGGTTAGACAATGGGCGCGACTGCATGCTGGCGAGCTCGCCGACAACTGGGGCCGCGCGCAGGAGCTCGAGCCTCTGACTCCAATCGAACCCCTGCCCTAGCATGAAGCCGATGCTTCGCGTCGTCGAGGTCGAGCCGTTGGATGATCATCATCTCCGCGTCGCGTTCAGCGACGGCGTGGTCCGTGAGGTCGACTGCTCCTTCCTGCTTCGCGGAACGCTCGGCGAGGCGCTGCGCGATCCCGAGTACTTCCGGCGGGCCTATGTCGACGAGGAGGCGCGCACCGTCGTGTGGCCCAACGGGTTGGATCCAGCCCCCGAGCTCCTGCATGGCGATTACGACCCGCCCGTGCCTGCACGCGGAAGGTCGACCGCTGGACGAGCTTGACGGCTTCTCACCGTTCGTCGTCCTAGCGGTCCCTTACTGGAGATCGGCGGGCTGATCGAGGTCCGTCGTCCTACCCCCCCGCGGTTTGCTTTCGAGCGCGACGGTTTCCGAACCTCAGCGCGGGTCGGCGCCATACGCGATGGAGCGGTGACGGATAGTGGCGACGCGAACGTCCTGCTCGCCGTCGGTGAGCTGGTAGATGATCCGGTAGCTGCCGACGCGCAGCGAGCGCAGTCCGCGGAGCCGGCCGCGCAGGGCGTGACCGGCCCGGGGGTCGCGTGCGAGCAGCCCGAGCGCATTCTCGATCGCGTCGATCAGCGGCCAGTCGAGCTCGAGCGGCTCCCTTCGAGCGCGGCGCGCCAGTACCAACGATCAGCGGGCGGTTCGGCGCTCGGCCAGGTCGCGACGAAGATCGTCGAGCGAGACGGTCTCGTCGCGCGATATCTCCGACAACCCGGCTCTAAGGGCGACCATGGCGTCTTCGTCAGACAGGATGTCCGCGGTCTCCTCGAGTGCCTCGTACTCGTCGATTGGAACGAGCGCGGCGGCCGGTCTGCCGTTGCGCGTGACCAGCACGTGATCGCGGCGATCGGCGACATCGCTGAGCAACCGGCTGAGGTTGCTCCGCAGCTCTCGCACGGGAACGGTTTTCGCCACCGGGCCAGGGTACGGTTTGTGTACCGTCGCGGCCGCTTCGGGTAGGTCGGTGCGCGCTTTGACCTGACGGGCGGGTCATGGCCACGGGATTGCGCGTCTTCTCCCGATCGCTTCTCCGTCAACCGCCCGCGGCGCCCGCGCGCTCCCCGATCGCCTCGCGCGCCGCCGCCTCAGCCGCCTCCAGCTGCCGCTCCACGAGCACCAGCCCGTTGTCCCAGAACGCCGGATCGGTCAGGTCCACGCCCACGATCTTCCCCAGCTCCTCCGGCGCCATCGACCCTCCCGCCGACAGCAGCTCGAGGTAGCTCGGCACGAAGTCCGGCCCCTCCTCGACATAGCGCTGGTACACCGACAGCGCCAAGAGCTGGCCGTAGGCGTAGGCGTACACGTAGCCGGGCGTGCTGATGAAGTGGGGCACGTAGGACCACCAGGTCCGGTAGCCGTCGGTGACCTCGACCGAGTCGCCGAGCATTTCGGTCTGCGACTCGGCCCACAGCTCGCCGATCCGCTCGACCGACAGCTCCCCGTCAGAGCGCCGCGCGGTGTGCACGATGTCCTCGAAGCGGTTCATCGCAACCTGGCGGAACACCGTGGCGATCGAGTCCTCGATCGACGAGGCCAGAAGCGCGAGCCGCGAGGATGGCGCGTCCGTCTGCTCGAGCAGGCGCCCGAAGACGATCTCCTCCCCGAACACCGAGGCGGTCTCGGCAAGCGTCAGTCCCGTGCTCTGGTGGAAGACCCCCTGGCGCTGGGCGAGCGCCGCGTGCACGCCGTGGCCGAGCTCGTGCGCGAGCGTGAGCACGTCGCGGCGCTTGGCCGTGTAGTTGAGCATCACGTAGGGGTGCACCGAGGGCACGGTGTAGGCGCAGAAGGCGCCGCCGCGCTTGCCGGGCCTGACCGGCGCGTCGATCCAGCGTTCGTCGAAGAAACGCCCGACGAGGTTGCCGAGGTCGGCCGAGAACGAGCCGTAGCAGTCGAGCACCAGCTCACGGGCCTCGCGCCAGGTGAAGTTCTCGTCCTCGTCGGTGACCGCCGCCATGCGATCGTAGTCGGCCAGGCGCTCGATGCCGAGCAGCTCGGCCTTCAGCCGGTACCACCGCTGCGGCAGGTCGTAACGGCCGCGCACGGCCTCGACGAGCGCCGCCACCGACTCGTCGCTCGCCTCGTTCGAGAGGTTGCGGGACGCCAGCCAGTTGGGATAGCTGCGCAGGCGATCGTCGACCGCCTTGTCGTGGAGAAGGGTGTTGAAGAGGTAGGCGCGCGTGCGCAGGCCCGGCTCGAGCGCGCCGGTGACCGCCTCGGCCGTGGTGCGGCGCACCTCGCGGTCCGGCGATTGGAGCTGGCTGAGGGCGACGTCGAGGGCGACTCGCTCGCCGGCCGAGTCGCCGCCCTGCGGCATGTCCACCTCGATCGCCGAGGTCAGCTCCGAGAACAGCCGCGCCCACGCGCTCTTGCCGGTGATCGACTTCTCGGTGAGGATCAGCTCCTCCGGCTGGGAGAGCAGATGCGGGCGGTAGCGGCGCTCGCTGCGCAGGTGGTGGCGGCAGAAGTCGAGCCCGTCCGCGGCCAGCAGCTCCTCGGCGCGCTCGTCGGGGAGCGCCGCCCACTCGAGGTCGAAGAAGAGCAGCTTGGTCTGGATGGCCGTCGCCTGCTCCTGGACCCGCTGCAGCAGGGCGCCGTTGGCGGGGTCGGCGGTGTCGGTCGAGAAGCGCAGTGCCGCGTACGAGCCGACCCGTCCGACGAGCTCGCTGATCGCGCCGAGCTCGGTCATCGCGGCGACCAGCGTCGTCCCGTCGAAGTCGCCCATGCGGCCCTCGTGACGCGTAGCGAAGACCTCGGCGCGTTCGGCGGCCTCGTCCAGGAAGCGGCCGACCGCCTCCTCGCCGTCGCCGTCTACGAGTGGGTCGAGATCCCAGGCCGTGGCCTCGAGCTCTGGGTCCGTGTTCGTCGCCGTGGTGGCCACGGCGGAAGCTTACGGGTGCGCCACCTGGCGGGCCGGGGGCGTCGATTTCGGGATTCAATGGCGAGTTGTGGCCCCCTGGGGGCAACAACTCGTCAATCTCCTACTCGAACGGGATCTCGAGACGCATGCGCCTGCCGCCCGGAGGCGCGGTTACCTCCAGCGTGGCAGTCGCGCCGCTCCGGATACCTGCGGTGGCCTGGCAGTAGCTCGGGAAGCCGCCGCCGACTCGCTCGCCGTCGATGGCCGTCACGAGGAGCTTGCCCCGAGGCTCGCGAGCCGCCAGCGGTCCGCTGACAATCGGAGCGGCCACCACGCCGCGCGGGCCGCCCGGTCGCGGCGGGAAGGCGAGCCCCGTGCCGAACCACGCCAGCGACTCGCCGGTACGCAGCACGCCGATTATCTCCTTCGCCCGATCGATGCCGATCGCGTAGCTCTGGACCTCCCCCGGGGCTCCGGGCTTGGCGGTGCCCATCACGGTGTTCACGCCCACCACGCGCCCACCCGCGTCGAGCAGCGGGCCGCCCGAGTAGCCCGGGAGGAGCGCGGCGTTGGTCTGGATCACGCGCGGGTAGTCGGGCAGGAACCTGGGCCCTGGGTGTTGCAGCGTGCCGCCCGTGGCCAGAAGCTCGGTCTCCGCGCTCGCTACGACGCCTCTCGCCCTGGCGAGCGTCGGCTCCACCGCCGGGACGCCCGGGAATCCGACCGCGGCCACGTGATCGCCCCGTTCGAGCCCCGACTGGTCGCCCAGCGGCAGCTGCTCGAGGCCACGGCGATCTTCTACTCGGAGCACGGCCAGGTCCGCGCATGGTGCTGCGCCCACGATCTCCGCGACGCGGGCGCGGCCGTCCACCTCGACCCGGAAGTCCGTGCCGCCGTTGATCACGTGGAAGTTGGTCACGATCAGCCCGTCCGAGGCATCGAACACGAAGCCGGAGCCGCCACCCTTCCGGCTCGAGGTCGAGGCGATTACGGCGGCGGTTCCCGCCCGGGCGGCATCGACGGTGTCGGGCCGGCGGTCGCCAGCGTCATCGTCTCCGAAAGCGCCGAGCGCGCCGGTCACGGCGAGGACGACGGCCCCGACGACGAGCGCCGCGCCGCCCGCCACCGCCGGCACCGCGCGTAGGCGCGGACGTCGACCCTCTCTGTTCTCCCTCCGGGCTCGCATCGGCGCGCGCCAATTGTCCCGGACGGCCGGGCTGGCCATCGGCGGAGGTGAACCACGCCTACTGTTCGAGCGGTGAGCTCCCCCGAGGCCCGCCCGCCCGCGACGCTCGACGAGGAGCTCCTCGAGGCCGAGAGCGTCGACGTCCTCACCACCAAGTCGGACGCCGATCGGGTCGCCCAGATGCGGGCCGACCTCGACGAGGGGTTCCGCGCCCTGGCCCACGTCGGCCGCGCGGTGTCGGTGTTCGGCTCGGCCCGCACGGCCGCGGATGACCCCGACTACGCGTTGGCCCGCGAGGTCGCACGCACGCTCGGCGCCGCCGGGTTCGCGGTGATCACGGGCGGCGGCCCGGGGATCATGGAGGCCGGCAACCGGGGCGCCCAGGACGCGGGCGCCCTCTCGATCGGCCTGAACATCGACCTCCCGTTCGAGCAGGGGATGAACCCCTACGTCGACCTTGGTCTCGAGTTTCACTACTTCTTCACGCGCAAGGTCATGTTCGTGCGCTACGCGAGCTCCTTCGTCGTGTTCCCGGGCGGCTTCGGCACGCTCGACGAGCTGTTCGAGGCGCTGACCCTCATCCAGACCGAGAAGATCCACGAGTTCCCGGTGCTGCTCGTGGGAAGCCGCTGGTGGGGCGGGCTGGTCGAGTGGATGCGCGAGCGCCTGCTCGAGGAAGGGAAGGTCTCGCCCGACGATCTCGATCTGCTGCGAGTGACCGACGATCCGGCAGAGGTGCTGGAAGTGGTGAGCGGGGCCGCGCACCGGCACGCGCGGATCGAGGAGACGGGCGACTAGCGGATCCGCGCCCGGCCCGCACGCCCGGCCGCTTGAGGCCGAGCTGCGCTACGGCGCCGGCCCTCGGGGGTACCTGTGGCGTTTGTGTGTCGCACCACAACAGCCAGACGCCACAGCATGGTCGGTCCTTCAGCGATCCACTGTGGCGTTTGGGTGTCGCACCACAACGGTTAGGCGCCACAGCTGGTCCTCCGCCAATCCACTGTGGCGTTTGAGTGTCGTACCGCAGCACCCAGGTGCCACAGCGTCGTCCGCGCGGCATCCAGCGAAAGAACGGCGCCCGAGCAGGCGCTCAGCCCGAGAGCCGCGCGTTCAGCCGCGAGCCACGCCGGCCCTAACGAGTCCTGCCTCGGCGCACCCCTTCTCCAGCTGGTCGAGCCCGAAGGCGTCGACCGGGCCCAGCGCGCCACTGCCAGCGAGCCCCTTCTTCGCGGCCCTCATGGCTCCCCAGGCGAGCGTCCCGGCCGTGAACACGTAGCCGTTCGGCCCCGATAGTCGCACCTCTGCGAGCGGCTCGTCGAGGCCGTCGTAGGCGATGGCCAGGACGTAGCTCTCGCCCTTCGTCTCCTCCTCGGGCGAGGGATCGCCGGAGGCGAAGCGCGCGACCATGCGGGTGCTCGCCGTGGCCATGGCCGCTCCGGCGCCCGGCAGGCGGGTGACGAGCCCGCTCACCGCGGTCGCGGCCTGCATCGGCCGCGAGAGCGGCCCGAACCAGCCGAAGTACACGTTCACCTCGCGCAGGCCGGGCGCGAGCCGCGGCAGCCCGAAGTGCTCGGAGCCCCCGAGCGATACGGCCGAGCGCTGGCGGCCACGCACGTCGAAGGAGCGCACGCGGCTCGCGGCGCGCTCGTCGCGCAGGCGGCCCTCGCGCCAGGTGAAGCCGGGTGCGATCGCCGCGCCGGCAAGCGAGGCCTTGGTGCCCGCGCTGGCAGCTCCCGCGCCCGCACCGAAGGCGAAGTAGCCGACGTCCACCCGCGCGGCCCCGTCACCCGCCTCCCGTAGCGCGAGCGCTCCTGCGAGGTTGCCCGGCACGTAGTCGTAGCCGAACGCCGTGACGAGGCCGGCCCCGGCGGCCGCGGCGCGCGGGCCGTGCTCCTGGAACACCTCGCGGACGAACTGCGGCTCGCCCGTGGAGTCGATATAGGCAGCGCCCGCGCCGATCGCCGCCTCGATGGCGGGCCGGCCCCAGCGCGCGAACGGTCCGACGGTCGAGATCAGGACATCCCCCGGCTCGAGCAGGGCGCGCACGCTCTCGGGCCGGGCGACGTCGGCCACGGCGGTGTCGAGCTCGCCGAGCTCGGCTGCCAGCGCCTTCAACCGCTCGGCGCTGCGCCCCGCGAGCACCGGGCGGGCACCGAGCTCCACGAGCCGCCGGGCGGTCAGCCGGCCGGTGTAGCCGGTGGCGCCAAAGAGGACTATGCGGGCGGCCACCGGGGCATCCTATGCGCGGTCGGTCGCCGGGCCTGCTCGCAGCTCCACGAGCCGCCGGAGAACTGATTTCAAGATTGGCCACAGCGTCTGCCGGGAACCATGAACAGCAGCATCCAACGAGGGGGAGACGAATGAGCGACAACCTGGCGACGATCCTTACCGACACGGTCGAGCGGCACGGCGACCGCGTCGCGCTCAAGCTCGACGACGTCGAGGTGAGCTACGAGGCGCTCAACGAGGGCAGCGCTCGCGTGGCGGGCCTGCTCCAGGGCAAGGGAGTGAAGCCCGGCGACCGCGTCGGGTTGATGGTGCCAAACGTCCCCTACTTCGCGATCGCCTACTACGGGATCCTGCGCGCCGGCGGCGTCGTGGTGCCGATGAACGTGCTGCTGAAGGGGCGCGAGGTCACCTTCTACCTCAAGGACCCGGAGGCCAAGCTCGTCTTCGTCTGGGGGGACTTCGCCGAGGGCGCCCAGCAGGGAGTCGACGAGGCGGGCGCGGAGCTGATACCCGTGGTCCCCGGCGAGTTCGAGAAGCTGCTGGCGGACGCCGACCCGGTGTCCGACGTGGTCGACCGCGACGGCTCCGACACCGCGGTGATCCTCTACACCTCGGGCACCACCGGCACCCCGAAGGGCGCCGAGCTCACTCACGACAACCTGCGCAAGAACATCGAGGTCGCGGGCCCGGAGCTCGCGGAGCTGACCGCCGAGGACACGCTGCTCGGGGCGCTGCCGCTCTTCCACTCCTTCGGCCAGACCTGCACGCTGAACGCCAGCGTGCACGCCGGATCGCGGCTCACGATGATCCCGCGCTTCGACCCCGGCAAGGCGCTCGAGATCCTGCAGCGCGACAAGGTCACGATCTTCCAGGGCGTGCCGACGATGTACGGGGCCCTGCTCAACCACGACGACCGCGAGAGCTTCGACGTGTCCTCGCTGCGGCTGTGCATGTCGGGCGGATCGGCAATGCCCGTCGAGGTGATGCGCGGCTTCGAGGAGGCCTTCAACTGCAAGGTGCTCGAGGGCTACGGCCTGTCGGAGACCTCGCCGGTGGCCTCCTTCAACCATCCCGACAAGGAGCGCAAGCCAGGCTCGATCGGCACCCCGATCCGCGGGGTGGAGATGAAGGTGGTGGACGAGGACGGCAAGGACGTGCCCCCCGGCGACGTGGGGGAGATCGTGATCCGCGGCCACAACGTGATGAAGGGCTACTGGAACCGCCCCGACGCCACGGAGGAGACGATCCGCGACGGCTGGTTCCACTCCGGCGACATGGCCAAGATCGACGAGGACGGCTACTTCTTCATCGTCGACCGCAAGAAGGACATGATCATCCGCGGCGGCTACAACGTGTACCCGCGCGAGATCGAGGAGGTGCTGTACGAGCACCCCGCCGTCGAGGAGGCCGCGGTGGTGGCGGTGCCCGACGACAGCATGGGCGAGGAGGTGGGCGCCGCGGTCGTGCTCAAGAAGGGCCAGGACGTCGACGCCGACGAGCTCAAGGCCCACGTGAAGGATCAGGTGGCGAGCTACAAGTACCCGCGCAAGATCTGGTTCGTCGACGAGCTGCCCAAGGGGCCGACCGGCAAGATCCTCAAGCGCGAGATCGAGGTGCCGGAGGCGGTGGCCGCGGCGTAGGGGCCGAGCCGGGCAGTCGCGCAGTGAGCGCTGTGGAGCTGCGCCTCGGGATCACCTGCCCGGCGAGCTACCGCTCATTCCCGAAACACGACGGTGGCTATCGGAGCGTCCGCTTCGGAATCGAACGAGGGCTCTTCGCCGCTCACGGTCGGAGCGAATAGGCGGCAGCGCGTCACGTGCTCGGCCAGCCTGGGCTTCGCGTCCTCGGCCTCTTGGTAGTCGTCGTAGTCGCCCTCTTCGATCGTCGTGACCCCTCTCTCGACATCTTCGCGCGCGAGCGCGCTGCCCCAGTCGCCCGGGTCCTCTCGCCAGTAGACGGGGAACTCACCCGAGGCCTCCACGCCCCCGCCGCCGTCGTCCTCGCAACTCCCCCCGATGCCTGTTCCCTCGAGTTGGCGGCTCGAGTCGGGGGCATCGTCGGTGAGCGTCACCAGCACCGTGTCATCCTGGACCTCCACCCGCAGTCCGGCCTTCTCGTCGGTCGCGGCGATGATCTTGGTGCCGGCGTCCGTGGTCTCAACCTGGGCCTCGTCTTTGGTGGCCGAGCCCGAGGGCTCGTCGTCGGCACCGCAGCCGGCTACGAATACGGCGACGACGGTCAGCGCGAAGAGCCGCACACGCGTGAGCTTAGAGGGCCGAAGAGTGATCGAGCCTGGCCGCGAGCTGCTCGGAAGGCGGAAGCGAGCTAAGCTCCGCGCAGGAACTTCGGGCGGCAATAAGGGGAGAAGACGCCATGCCCTTGATCGAAGTGATTCCCGAGCAGTTGCTGGGTGCGGGATCCCAGCAGGCGACCATGGCCACCGAGCTGCGGGAGCTCGGGTCGCGGCTGGGAGCGGTGCGTGCCTCTCAGTGGGAGGGGCCGGTGAGCCCGCGACGGCCCAGTCCATGGGCGACTGTTGTGAGGCCTGGTCGCGTTCCCTCGCGGCCCTCGCGAACGCGGTCGAGACATACGGCGGGAATCTGACCGCCGCCGGATCGGCATACGGTCAGACCGACGCCGGCGCCATCCCGAGCGGGGGCGGCGACTCCTAGATGGGCGACTCCTATGCCGGGATCACGGTGCCTGACGGCGATCCGGCCGCGCTCGACCGCGTGGCCGAGGACTTCGGCTCGCTCGCGGGAGCCACGTCCGGGCTCGCGACCCGCCTGCGCGACGCGCCAGGCCAGTTGACTGGCTGGCAGGGGCTGGCCAGCGCGGCCTTCAGCGGGGCGAGCCTGATCACATCGGCGTCCGCGTACATGTCGAGCCAGAACTTCGCGACCGCCGCTCGCGAGGCGCGCCGCTACGCCGACGACCTGCGCGAGGCCAGAGAGGATACGAGGCAGGCGATCGATGACGCGCGCAAGGCCCAGCAGCGCATCGACCGCGCCGAAGCGGAGATCGAGCAGGCCAAGACCCGCGGAGGCGAGGCAGCCGTGCGCTATGCGTGGGCCGCGGGCCAGGCGCTGCTTCCCGACCTGACCGGCGCCTCCGCGGCCTCGGCGCGGGAGGACATGCGCCGCGCGCAGGAGGACATGGACGCGGCAGAGGAGCAGGAGCGCCTGGCCCGCCTCGAGCTCGAAGACGCCCGCGAGGACCTCGAGCGCGCACGGGGCCGGGGGGAGAAGGCCGAGATCATGGCCCGCGACGCCGCCCTGGCTGCGTCCGACGCCTTTGCGGCGGTCGGTGCAGGACTTCCCGGGACGCCGGTTCCAGGAGGCCCCGCGCAGGGCGTGGCGAGCCCCGGCGCGGCCCCGGCCCTGACCCCGTTCGCCCGCATGGTCACGGGGACCGGCTTCGGTGACGGCCGCGACGGAGCCGGTGGGTCGCCCGTGGCTTCCCCGGACTTGGTCCCCTGGCCCCCATCCTCGCCGGCCTCGGCACCGCGCCCTCGACCGACTACCGCAGCTGGCAGGACCCTGTGCGGCGACAGATCGAGCAGGAGCAGCTCTACGGCGACGCGAAGCCCGCGACCGAGGAGTTCGACATCGAGGATCTCGACGGCCTCGACGAGGGCAAGCTGCGGATCGGCCTGTTCATCGCGGCTCCTTCGGCCGGGCCATTCAAGATCCCCCTGCTGGTCAACCCGAAGCTCGAAGGCAACAATCGGGGCTTCAACCCTCAGTTCAGCCCGAACCAGACCAAGGGCTACATCGAGCTCGACTTCGCCCGCGATAAGGCGTACGTGCAGGTTACCCCGACCTGCGATGCCGACGGAAGCGACTGCGAGGACGCGAAGGACATCGCCCAGGACGACATCGCGAACTTTGGGGACTACAAGAACGAGGTCGAACCCAACGACACCGACGGGGACGACGTACACGTCTCGTGGGAGCTGAGCCACGCCAAGGGAACGAAGTACCTCCCGGGGGAGGTCGCCGAGGCGGTTTCGGGGCCCTCGATCGACGGCGACCTGCACGTGCGCGCCGGGCCCGACGGGAGGCCCATCGTGGAGCTGGACGGCGACGACTTCCCCTCCCGCGAGGTCTACTACGACGATGGAAAAGGACGCACCTATGCGCCCATCCGACCCAGGACCGAGGACGGCGGCTGGGGTCCCTTGGGCGACGGCGGCTACAAGCTCTTTCCGTTGATCAACTGACCATGTGGCCAGCGACGCCGAAGGGAGAAGCGAGCCTCGCGGCCGCAGGCACCATGCGCGAGGAGTCACGGCGCGAGACCGCGAAATGGTGGGGTACCGGCCTCGCGCTCGTGCCCCTCTTTGTCTTGATCACCGTATTCGGCTACGTGCTGGTGCTGTCCTTGGGGGGCGTGCTGGCGTCGCCTTTCATCGATTTTCCCGATGACACAGAGGATCCGTTCCTGGGCGGCACAGTCGGCCTGGCACTGATTGGCCTGTTTGCCGGAGTCCCGTTCTTCTCGGTCGTCTGCATCGTCTACCTGACGATTCTGCGACGCCTGGCAGCCCGGGGCTGGGACGACCGGCGGCTGCGGCGGGCGGCCGTGGTGGGCGGGGTATTGCTGACCGCACCGTTTGTGATCCTGATGCCGATCGGAGCTCTCTTCGGCGTGACGGTGCCGCTTCCGGACGCGGATGCCGAGACGCGGCGGCGAGCGCTCGTGAGGGCCTCCGCATATGCCTTCGGCCTGTTCTTGCTGCTCCTGCCCCTGTCGGTCATCGTCCCCACGTGACCTAGATGACTGATTCAAGTACCTTGCCGGGCGACGGGACGACAAAGCTGTTTCCCGGCTTCAACTGACCGTGACGGCGATGGGAGACGCCACGGCCTCCGCCCGGCCCGCGCCTTCCCGCGCCGACCGGGTGCTGATGGCGTCCGCGGCGCTCGCGTTCGGGGTCGCCGGTGTCACGGTGCTCTGGTACACCGTCCTGTGGTCGGCGTATTGCCTGGACAACGCCGGTGACACCAGCCCGTACTGCGAGAGCCGCTGGTCGGTGCCGGTCAGCGCCGTGGTCGTCGTTCCTCTGGTGGCACTATGCGCGGTCTCGGCCGTGGCGACCGCGCGCGGCGCCCGCCACGGCCGCCGGCTCACCCGCCGCGAGCGCCGCCGCGTGATCGCCCTCCTCGTCGTCCTGACGCTCGTCGGCCTCGTGCAGCCCCTCGGCTACCTGCTCGTGGCGTTCACCTGGTTCGTCATCGTGAGCTTCGTGCTGCTCGTTCGCGGCGTCGCCGCGGTTACCAGGTCGGCGTCGCGCAGCGGTGCCGACCCGCCGGGAGCTGATCCACCCGGCGCCGGCGCGCCGTCGGGCTAGGGCAGCGGCTCAACCCCGGCGCGGATCAGCTCATCCGCCTCATCGGCGGTCAGGCGCAGGAGGCTGACCCGTCGGCCGCCCGGACGAAGCGCTTCGAGGCGAGCTGTCAACTCAGCGAGTGCGATCGGCGGCGGATGCACGAGGCCGAGCAGCAGGTGCTCTTCATCCGAGCGCTCCTCGAGCAGCAGAACCGATCGGGCGGGGAACACCTGCTCCAGCACTTCGGCGAGCCCGGGTACGACATCCGCACCGACGGGAGACATGGTGAGCCTGCGCCGGGGCACGCGAGGGATGCGCCCACCGGACAGGGCCTCGAGCTCCCAGCGCTCGAGCGTGGCGCTCACCGGGCCGCCCGAGTCGATCGACATCCGGGTGAGCCCATTACGAAGCGCGAAGCCGCACAGCCCGGTGGCGGGCGCCACCGCGAACGGCCCGGCCTGACCGCCGAGCTCGAACGATCGCGGGCTGGCGAACGTCAGCAGTCTGGGCTCGCCCGTGTCGTCCGGGGCGGCCACCAGCTTGATCGGGGGATCGTCGTCGGCCTCCGGAGCCGGGCCGGTCACGCCTACTAGCAGGCTTGCGCCGAGCAGCGCCTCGTACAGCCTTCGGCTGGCCTCGCCGAAGTCGCCCGCGGACAAGCGCAGCAGCGCTGACGCGACCTCCGGGCTTCCGGGCGTATCGGGCTCGGGCATGGCGATCGATTCAGCTCGACTGCTCCAGGAGGAGGTATGCTAGTCGGGCTACTCGGGCAATCCTGAAGCGCGAGATCGAGGTGCCGGAGGCGGTGACGGCGGGGTAGGCGAGACTCGAGGAGGGCGCGTGGCACGAGCGCCCTTCTTACAGTGTAAGTTTCGTATATGTCAGCACGAGCGCGCAAGGGAGAGCCCTTCAGCGTCCGGTTCTCGGCCTCCACGGACCGCTTCGTCGAAGAGGAGGCACGACGCACACGGCGCTCCAAGAGCGCGATCGTGGAAGCCCTGGCCGAGGAGGCCGTGCGAACCAGGCGCCTGCCCGGCATCGGCTTCCGCGGGGATGATTCTCGCCGGCGCGCGTGGGTCGTGGGGTCGGGCCTCGACGTATGGGAGATCATCCACATGCTCGAGGACTTCGGCGCTGCCGAGCCGCTCGTGGCGGAGACGCATCTCACCGAGCGTCAGGTCCGGCTGGCGCTCGTCTACCGGCAGGAACACCCCGCAGAGGTGGACGAGGCGCTCGAGGCGAATCGCCGCGCGCCCGCGGAGCTACGGGAGCTCTATCCCTTCGTGGGCTTCGACGCGCAGCCGTAGGGCAGCGTGCGGCTCCTCCTCGACGCGAACCTCTCGCCGCGGAGGATCGCGACGCCTCTCCGACGTGCCGGGCATGACGTGCTCGCGCTGGCGGAGGAGCAGGCGCTCGAGGGGCTCGACGACCCCGAGGTGCTCATGCTGGCGGCCGCGGAGGACCGCGTCCTGGTTACGCGCAACAGCCGGGATTTCGCACCGCTCCTTCGGGAGTGGGCCGAAGCCGGACGTGGCCACGCCGGCTGGGTGTTGATCTGGTCTCTGGATCACAGCGAGTTTGCAGCGATAGTGAGCGGCCTGGAGCGGTTGCTCGCCGACCGGTCGCGACAGGAGGCGTGGCGCGACCTGTCGTTCGCTCTGTGATCGCCGCCGCGCCGCGCATCGACCATGCGCTGCGGTTCACGGTGGCCGAGACCCGGCGCGAGCTGGTTCGTCTCAGGTGCCCCCGTCGCCCGGGGTGGAACAACGCCGATCTGCGGGCGCTCAAGCGGCTGAGCGGCGGCGACTTCGAAGTGGTCGACACGCGGTCGCTGCCGCGGCCCGGCGCCTGAGCCGGCGCTCGGGCGGCGTGAACTTGGGGGGGTTGGGCGGATTGCGCCACCCCCAGGGACGGAATCCGCCCAACCCCCTCTTTCGGGCGCCAGCCACTACTCGCCTGTGTCCCCGTGGTAGCCCAGTCCTGAGCCGCGGCTGGGCGCGGATCGTTCCGGGCCGGAAGCTACCGGGCGCGGGCCGTAACCTTCGCCCATGGAAGCAAGCACGGAAGCGCTCGTCGACGAACCGGTCCCGGCGGTCGACTCGTCGGCACTGCCGCCGCGGCCGGACCTGTCGCGGTTCATGATGTCCGCCGGCTTCATCCTCACCCCGACGCGCTTCCTCGACGCCTGCCAGCGGCGCTGCGGCGACTACTTCACCTTGAGGCCGGCGCGTGATCGCACGCTCGTCGTCACGGCGGATCCGGCCGCGGTGAAGCAGGTGTTCACGGGAGACCCGAGGCTGCTGCACGCCGGCGAGGGCAACGCCGTGCTCGGGCCGATCCTGGGCTCCGGCTCGACGCTTCTGCTCGACGGGCCCGAGCACCTGCGCCACCGCCGGCTGCTGCTGCCACCCTTTCACGGCGAGCGCATGCGCAAGTACGGGACGGTCATGGCCGAGGTGGCCGAGCGGGAAGTCGCCGCCTGGCCGCGGGGTCGCCGCTTCCCCGTGCTGCCGAGCATGCAGTCGATCACGCTCGAGGTGATCATGCGCGCGGTCTTCGGGGTCGACGACCGGGACCGGCGAGAGCTGATCGGGAAGCCGCTGAGGCGCCTGCTCGACATGGTCGGAAGCCGCCGCCGGGTGCTCATGCTGGGCTTGACCATTCAGCGGAACGGTCCTCGCAGCCCCTGGGCCAGGTTCGCGGCGGCCCGCCGTGAAGCCGATGTCCTGCTCTACGAAGAGATCCGCGCGCGTCGCGCCGACCCGCTCGCCGCCGAGCGGGACGACGTGCTCTCGCTGCTGCTCGAGGCTCGCGACGAGGACGGCCGGCCGCTCACCGACTCCGAGCTGCGGGACGAGCTGATGACGCTGCTCGTGGCGGGCCACGAAACGACCGCCACGGCGCTGGCCTGGGCGCTCGAGCGACTGGTGCGAGCTCCTGCGGTGCTCGACCGGCTCATCGACGAGGACCGAGACGGTGGCGACGAGTATCTGGACGCGGTGATCAAGGAGACGCTCCGCCTGCGACCTGTGGTGCCCGCCGTGGCACGCCGGCTCCAGGCGCCGATGGACTTCGGCCCGTGGCGGTTGCCGGCCGGCGTGCACATCGCACCATCGATCTACCTGTTGCACCGGCGGCCCGATCTCTATCCCGAGCCGCTCGAGTTCCGACCGGAGCGCTTCCTGGCACCCGATCCGCCCGGCACCTACGAATGGATCCCCTTCGGCGGCGGGGTCCGCCGCTGCCTCGGCGCGAGCTTCGCCCTGTTCGAGATGAAGGCCGTGCTCCGGGCGATCCTGCGAGGGGCGCGGCTGCGCCAGACGCCACGGCGGCCCTCGGAGGGCGTCACGCGGCGGGCGATCACGTTCGCTCCCACGCGCGGGGCGCGCATCTGCGTGGAAGGCGCCTGAACGGTCCGATGGCTCGGAAGCGCGCGAATGGAGCGGCTCGCGAGGTCGATGTCGTGGTGGTCGGGGCGGGCCTCGCCGGCCTCGTGGCGGCACGCGACGTCCAGCGCGGGGGCGCCTCGGTGCAGGTGCTCGAGGCGCGCGACCGCGTCGGCGGGCGGCTGCTCAACGAGCCGATCGGCGACGGCAAGGTGGTCGAGGTCGGTGGCCAATGGCTCGGGCCGACTCAGTACCGGATGGCGGCGCTCGCGCGCTCGGTGGGCGTCGGCACCTTCCCGACCCACGTGCACGGCGACACGCTGTCGGAGTTCGGCGGTCGCCTCCTCCACTTCAGGGGCTCAATTCCGCCGCTCAGTCCCCACATCCTGCTCGACTTCGGGCGCGCCCAGCGCAAGCTCGAGGCGATGGCCCGGCAGGTGCCGCTCGAGGCGCCGTGGGAGGCCGCGCGGGCGCGCGAGTGGGACAGCCAGACGTTCTGGTCCTGGGTCCGGCACGAGGCCTTCACGGACGCCACGCGCCGCATCTTCGAAGTGATCGTCGAGGCGGTGTGGTCGGCGCAGCCCGAGGATCTCTCCCTGCTGCATGTGCTCACCTACGTGCACTCCGCCGGCGGCGTCGACGCGCTGATCGACACCGATGGCGGCGCGCAGCAGGATCGCTTCGTCGGCGGGTCGCAGCTCGTGGCCGAGCGCCTCGCCACCGAGCTCGGCGATGTCGTCAAGCTCGGCGCCCCCGTGCGCCGGATCGAGCACGGCAACGGTCACGTGTCTGTCGAGTCCGATCAGGGCAGCGTCCGGGCGGACCGCGTGATCGTCGCGATCCCGCCGACGCTCACCGCCCGCATCTCCTACGACCCTTCGCTGCCCGGGCGCCGCGACCAGCTCACCCAGCGCATGCCGCAGGGCACGGTGATCAAGTGCATGGCGCTCTACGAGCGGCCCTTCTGGCGCGACCGCGGCCTGAGCGGCGAGGCCACGAGCGACATCGGCCCGGTGAAGGTGGCCTACGACAACTCGCCCGCCGACGGCCGGCCGGGCGTGCTGCTCGGGTTCCTAGAAGGCCGGGTCGGGCGTGACCTCGGGCGCGCCACCGAGGGCGAGCGCCGCGCCGCGGTGGTCGGGTGCTTCACGCGCTTCTTCGGGCCCGACGCCGCCGAGCCCTACCGCTACATCGAGCGCAGCTGGGCCGAGGAGGAGTGGACGCGCGGCTGCTACGGCTGCTACTTCGGCCCCGGGGGATGGACCTCATACGGCAGCGCACTCAGGGCGCCGATCGGCCGCATTCACTGGGCGGGCTCCGAGACGGCAACAGTGTGGCTCGGCTATATGGACGGCGCCGTGCAGTCGGGCGAGCGTGCGGCGCGCGAGGTGCTCTCCGAGATCGGTCAGCCGTCGGCGCCGCCGAGCGCGGTGCGCACGAGCCCGACGCGCTTCAGCTCGGCCTCCGCGAGCTCGGTGTAGCGCCCCTCGGCGAGATCGCGCCAGGGTGTCTCGCTCACCCTCCTGAGCTGGCGGTAGGACAGGCGCTCGGTCGCGCGGCGGGCGAGGAACTCGACGAACAGCGGGTCGCCTCCGGCGCTGCGGCGCATGCGCCGGACGGCGTACAGCTCGCGCCCGCGCGTGAGGCGCTGCGGTAGGTAGTTGATGAGCACGGGCAGCATCGCGATCAGGGCGAGAGCGATGCCGAGCAGCCGCGCGAGGGTCTCGATGTCCGCGCGGCTCGAGCGCCCGCCGCCCTCGACCTCGCGGCCGGCCTGGGCGATCTCCTCGCCCACACCGCCGAACGGCTTGCCCACGACCGGCAGCTCGGCGCCCCCGATGGCCTCGCCCGAGCTGACGACCGCGCTGCCCGCCCCGGTGATCCCGTCGCTCAGCACGGTGAGCTCCTCGACCCCGTTGGCGACAAGCATGCCGAACAGGATGCAGGCCACGATCCAGGCCACCACCAGGATGTCGAGCAGCAGGGTGGCGGGGGCGCTGCCGAAGGGGCGGGCGTTCTTCATGGGACTCCTGTGGTCGGGGGGATAGTGCGACGGCCGACACGAGCCTTGCTCGCGTCGGTGCCACTTCCTACCAACTCCGCCTCGGGAGCGAACTCGAAGCGGTAGAGCCGCTCAGCCTTTCCGGAGCCGTTCCAGGTGGTCTTCCATGCCAATGCCGCGCAGAAACTCCTCCGCGGTCAGCCGTTGACCGCTGGTCCTGGCAAGACGGTTCTGGAGGAACAGGGCCAGCGCACGGTCCTCGCTCTCGTCTTCGTGCTCGTCGACCTTCATGGCACCCAGCGGGCGTCCGCGAGCTCCTCGCGATACGTGCCGGTGGCCAGGTACGTTCGTAGCCGTCTGCCGGTCGCCAACGTACGCACCTTCTTGGCGGCCTCGCCGGAGGTGGCCGCTTCGGTGGCGTAGACCTCTCGGTAGCCCGGCTCGTCGGGCGTGCGCCGGGGATCGGTGGCGAAGACGAGAAAGCCCCGGCGTGATGCACGCTCCTCGTTGGCCTCTCGCACGCGATCGCGCTCGGTGTCTAGCTCATGTGCCCATGCCAGCAGGTCGATCTGGGTGCCCTGTTGGGAGGTCATCGCAGGTGGCACTTGGTGGTCATGCTGTCGAGAACCCCGGACGGCCAAGTTTTCGCCCCCTGCGCGCAGCGTCGCATCAGGTTCTCAGGCCAGTCGGCACCACCGGGGGATCGGTAACGGTAGTGGGCGGCGGGAGCGGTCGCAGTCCCGGAACTGGGCGGTCAATGCGAAAGACGCACAGCGTTCGGCCTTCGGGCCGCGCTGCCGAGGCACTAACGATGGCAGGCCACCCATCCTCATGCAGTTGCTCTCCCACGCGCTGGAACGATGGCTGACCGGACCCCGTTTGTTGGTCCACCGCGTGTGAGAGCTGATGGTGTGTAGTCGGCCGGGAAGGTAGCTGGGCTCGCGTCCGCGGCGCGCGCGGGCGAGCGGGGCTGGGTTCTGGCCAGCGGGCGTCGCGAGTGCGCGGCCTGCGGACGGCAGGCGTCGGTGACCGCGGGGACGATCTTCCACCGCACGCGGACGCCGCTGACGGTGTGGTTCGCGGCCGCGTGGCAGATGACCAGCCAGAAGCACGGGATCTCCGCGCTGGGCCTGCAGCGCGTGCTGGGGCTGGGCTCCTACCAGACGGCGTGGGCGATGCTGCACCGCTACCGCGCGGGTGATCTCGGCCAGCGGCGACCCCGCGCACGTCGCGATGCTGGCCGTGCACCGCGTGGCCTCGCTGCTCAAGCGCTGGCTGCTGGGCACCCACCAGGGCGCCGTGGGCCCGGAGCACCTCGACGCGTACCTCAACGAGTTCAGCTTCCGCTTCAACCGCCGCAACTCCCGCCGCCGCGGCATGCTCTTCTACCGCCTGCTCGAGCAGGCCATCGCGACCGACCCCGTCACCTACCGCGATCTGGTCGTTGACCCGCGCCCCAAGCCCCGCCGGCCCCTACCCCCGGCCGGCCGCCGCGCCAACCCCTCCAGCCTCGCCCAGCCCCCAGCCGACCGGCCCTGGCGCCAGCCCACGCCAGCCGCTTCGCCACAGCCAACATCAACCTGAGTTAGATGGATACCCCGTTCGTCACAAAGAGCGCAACGTCTGCGATCGGCTGCAGCTGCTCGCGAGCGAACTCGACCGGACGTGGCCTGACGCGGCCGGCTCGCTCAGGGAAGGCCTCGAGGACACGCTGACGTTGATGCGGCTCGGGATCACCGGCAACCTCGCCCAGACGCTGTGCTCGACGAACCCGTGCGAGTCGATGATCGAGATCGTCCGCTACACGCAGCGCAACGTGAAGCACTGGAAGGACGGCGACATGCGCAAGCGCTGGACGGCCGCCGGCATGCTCGTCGCCGAGCAGCAGTTCCGGCGGATCATCGGCTATCGTGACCTCGCCAAGCTCGTCATCGCCGTCGAACGCCACGCCATTCTCACCGCCCCCAACGACCACGTCCACCAAGAGATCGCCGAGCCCGTTACCGTCTAACCATCAACCCCGAGGATCGCCGCCGAAGTTCCACGACGATCCGGACAACCTCCTCACCTGCCTTTGCCGGGGCACGGGCACTGGGTTCCCCCCTGTTCGAAGGCCACGCCTGGCTACCAGCGCCGGAATTACCTGACCAGTTACGACGGTTACACAAGCACGGGCCATCTCGCTCCGTGACTCGACCAAGGAGGTCGCGTGCAGTTCGACAAGACCGACACCGCACTCGTCCTGACCGATCCACAAAACGATTTCCTCAGCCCGGACGGCGCCGCATGGGAGCTGGTCGGCAAGAGCGTCCAGGAGAACGGCACCATCGAGCACGTCGAGCAGTTGCTCGTCGGCGCCAAGCAGGCCGGCTACGAGGTCTTCGTTTCCCCCCACTACTACTTTCCCCACGACCACGAGTGGGACTTCGGCGGGACGCTGGAGAACAAGATGCACGAGATCGGCATGTTCGACCGTCCGGGTCCGCTGAACCTCGACGGCTTCACCGGGTCCGGTGCCGACTGGCTGGAGCGGTACAAGCCCTACCTGCAGGATGGCAAGACCATTGTGTGCAGTCCTCACAAGGTCTACGGACCCGAGCAGAACGACCTCGTCCTCCAGCTGCGCAAGCGCGGGATCAACAAGGTGCTGCTGGCAGGGATGTCGGCCAACCTGTGCATCGAGAGTCACCTGCGTGAGCTGCTCGAGCAGGGTTTTGAGGTCGCCGTCGTCGCCGATGCCACCGCTGCGGCGCAGCACCCCGAGATGGGCGACGGCTATGCAGCAGCGCTCACCAACTTCAAGTACATCGCTGGTGCAGTCCTGTCGACGGATGAGGCCGTGCGAGCACTGACCGCCTGAAAGGCACCTATCGGCCCCTCACGCCTTCGGCTCAACCACGTCGACGAGGGGTGCTACCCCACCATGACGATGAGTCCAATTGCCACGTCCCGCTCGTATGCGGATCGGCCCCTCGGTCGGGGGGACTACAACGGGCTTGTTGCCAGCTACAACTTGTGAGCCGAAGGGGGTATCCATCTAACTCAGGTAGCGTGCGTGGGTGCCTCCGATCGCGGGCCGTGACTACCCGGGGTCCTACGCCGAGCTGCTGGCCTGGTTCCCTGACGATGAGGCGTGCCTGGACTACCTGGACTGGCTGCGCTGGCCGGGGGGCTGGCGCTGCCCCGCGTGCGCGGGGCAGCGGGGCTGGGTTCTGGCCAGCGGGCGTCGCGAGTGCGCGGCCTGCGGACGGCAGGCGTCGGTGACCGCGGGGACGATCTTCCACCGCGCCGGCCCCCGATCCCGATGGTCCGCCCGTGACGTGTCGCGACTACAAGTGCACCCAGGCCGGCGCGGAGGTCGCACCTCGGTCTCGCGGGGGGTCAGGCCAAGGCGGTCGAGCGCATCGGTGCGGAAGGTGGCGACCTCCTCCT